>Ga0208375_1003055_pt1 | contig 14767 bp, 11 predicted proteins | sample RifOxyD1_FD_184038 | JGI IMG/M metagenome (GOLD analysis project Ga0208375, IMG submission 184038) | Soil microbial communities from Rifle, Colorado - Rifle Oxygen_injection D1 (SPAdes) | ecosystem: Environmental > Terrestrial > Deep subsurface > Rock core/Sediment | place: Rifle, Colorado... | reverse complement strand
TTAAAGCTCTGACAGATTCTTTGAATCGTCATAATTATCTTTATCACGTATTAGATACACCGGAAATATCCGATCAAGCTTTTGACACTCTCAGAAATGAATTAGCTGCTTTGGAAAAAGAATTTCCGGATCTCCTGACCGAAACCTCTCCTACTCAAAGGATCGGAGGGTCATCCTTAAAGGGATTTACTAAGTTTAGACACACAGAAAGGATGCCATCCTTAAATGATTCATTTGACTTTGAAGACGTTAGTCAATGGTCAGATCGTTTAGAAAAAAATATTGAAAACTCCACTCAAGAAGGCTTTTACTGTGAGCTCAAGATTGATGGACTAGCACTTGAAATGATTTATAAGAATAGCGCTTTAGTCATCGGAGCAACAAGAGGTGACGGTATTATTGGAGAGAATGTTACTCAAAATATAAAAACTATTGACGCAATACCACTTAACCTTCTACCCGCTGATGATATAGTGAGAAATCTTAACTCATTTGGATTAACTCACATTAAGAATAGGGTTTTAGCTGCTCTACATAGTGAAATAGTTATCAGAGGTGAGGCTTTTATTGATAAGGTAGCATTCCATAAAATAAATGTCCGACAGATTAAGCTGGGAGAGAAGAGCTATGCTAATCCACGCAATCTTGCGGCTGGATCGATCCGTCAGCTAGATCCCAAAATTACAAGATCCAGGAAACTCGACTCTTATGCTTATGGCATCATAACTGATTTAGGCCAAATTACCCACGAGGAGGAGCATACATTATTGAAAGCTCTGGGCTTCAAAATTAATCCCCATAATACATTCTGCAAAACCATAGAAGACGTCAGAAATTTCAGAGATTACTGGGAATCTCATCGTGATAAATTAGCTTATGAGATCGACGGCATAGTAGCTATCTTAAATAGTAATCGCCATTTTAATCAGATGGGTTTTATAGGTAGGGCACCACGGGCAGCTATTGCTTTTAAATTCGCTCCGGCTGAATCTCAAACGATAATTCAAGACATCGTCGTACAGGTTGGTCGAACTGGCGTGCTTACACCAGTGGCAATTCTACAACCTACTAACATTGGTGGGGTAATTGTATCTAGGGCAACACTTCATAATCTGGACGAAATCCGCAGACTAGATGCGCTAATAGGCGATACGGTTGTGGTAGGCAGGGCTGGAGATGTTATTCCAGATATAAAAATGGTTCTTAAGGATTTACGTAACGGTAAAGAAAGAAATTTTTCTATGCCCGAAAAGTGTCCTATATGCGATGGGCCTATTGAGAAAATCCTAGGGCAAGTTGCCTACAAATGTATAAATAAAAATTGCCCAGCCATAAAAAGAGAGGGGATATACCATTTCGTCTCTAGGCGTGCATTTAATATTGAAGGCATTGGGCCAAAAATAATTGATCAACTGATAGAAGCGGCCTTAATAAAAGACCCGGGAGATTTATTTTATCTGACCAAAGAAGATTTATTGAATCTGGATCGTTTTGGTGAAAAATCTGCCGAAAATACAATTACATCTATTCAATCCAGGAAGAATATTTCTCTGGCTAAATTTATTTATGCCTTAGGCATTGGTCATGTTGGAGAAGAAACAGCAATCGCCTTAGCAAATAAATTTAATAAAATCGATGAGTTAAGAAGTAGCAACAAAGATGCCCTTGAGAAGATTAATGATATAGGACCTATAGTGGCTAACAGTATACACGTCTGGTTTCAAAACCCCTATAATATAAAATTACTAGATAAACTCACTAAAGCTGGAATATCTACAACTAAAATGGCTGGCCCACGAGTTAATGAGTTTATCAACGACAAGACATTCGTTTTGACTGGTTCTCTTGACGCTATATCCCGAGATGAGGCCAAAGATAAGATTAGAAATCTAGGAGGTAAGGTTTCTGATTCTGTTTCGAAAACGACCAACTATGTAATAGCCGGCTCCGACGCTGGATCTAAGCTTGATAAAGCTACAAAACTTGGAGTAAAAGTTATAGGTGAGAAAGAGTTTCTAGAAATGCTCGCGATGTGATAATCTACATTACATGGGTGTGGCCGAGAAAAGGCATATGAACCACAATCCATCACCCGATAGGCTGAAATCCCTATCCGTCCACTCCATTTATTAAAATGCTAACCGATAAAGACATCGAGCACGTTGCTAAACTTGCTCGAATAAAAATCTTACCCGAAGAAATCCCTCAAATGAGAGAAAAACTTTCATCCATTTTTTCATACATTGAACAATTAAATAATATTAACACCGACGGGATCGAGCCAATCTTTCAAACTACAGGCATTATTTCAGCCCTCCGCAATGACAAAATAGAAAACATAGATTTAGATGACAATTCAAACATATCATTATTGAAACAAGCACCCGATATTAGAGATAATTTTGTTAAAGTTGGATCAGTATTAGGAAGATCTAAGAAATAATGAAGCTGGATAATTATACAATCAAATCAACCCTTGAGGGCCTACGATCTAAAGAATTCTCAGCAGAAGAAATTTTTAATTACTACATTGAAAAGATTGACAAAGAAAATCCCAAACTCAACGCCTATTTGGACATCCTACCTTTTAAGCACAATAATCAACAAGGTATATTGGCAGGCATACCGGCCGCTATAAAAGATAATGTCTTAATTCAAGGATTTAAGTGTACTGCCGGATCTAAGATTCTAGAAAGCTATATCGCAAGCTATGACGCAACAAGTATCCAAAAACTTAGAGAAGCAGGCGTAGTGTTTATGGGTAAAACAAATTTAGATGAATTCGCGATGGGCTCATCGACAGAAAGTTCTGCTTACGGGCCAACACGAAATCCAGTTGATCTTTCTCGTGTTCCTGGCGGGAGTTCCGGAGGCTCTGCCGCCGCCGTTGCCGCTGATCTAGCCGTCTTTGCTATAGGTTCCGATACTGCCGGATCGATAAGACAACCGGCTGGTTTTTGTGGTGTTGTCGGTCTTAAGCCAACATATGGTCGTGTCTCACGTCATGGTTTAATTGCTATGACTTCATCACTTGACCAAATTGGCCCTATTACAAAAAATGTCTATGACTCAGCATTATTATTAAATATCTTATCTGGCCATGATAGATACGATTCGACTACTGTCGATAAAAATATTCCAGACTTCACTAAAGATCTAGATAAAAGTCTGGGTAAAATAAGAATCGGGGTACCAAAAGAATTTTTCCGCGAGGGCCTAGACCCTGAGGTAAAAGAAAGCATAGAAGAGGGGATCGCGATACTTGAACGTCTTGGTTGCGAGATCAAAGAGATCACACTACCTCATTCAGAATATTCAATTGCAACATATTATATCATCGCCCCATCAGAAATATCCTCTAATCTTGCGCGATTCGATGGAATACGTTACGGTCTCTCAGATAAAACTGCCACTTCATTAATAGACACCTATATCAATTCTAGGGAGCAGGGCCTTGGAACTGAGGTAAAGAGAAGGATTATGCTGGGTACATTCGCTCTCTCTTCGGGATATTATGACGCCTATTATTTAAAAGCTCAAAAGGTTAGAACTTTAATAAAGGGGGACTTTGATAAAGCTTTTAAAGAAGTTGACGCAATTGTTGGACCAACAAGTCCGAGTGTTGCCTTTAAAATCGGCGAAAAATCATCCGATCCTCTATCTATGTATCTGTCAGATATTTATACAGTACCGGTTAATTTGGCAGGATTGCCTGGCCTATCAATACCCGTTAGACCCGGGGGAAAAAGTCATTTGCCCGTCGGCTTTCATATTATTGGGAAACCCTTTGACGAAGGCGCGATTCTGCAAATTGCATATCAATTAGAACAAGAAATTAAAAATGGATAATCCTGATATTTTTGAACAATTATTTACGAGCTTATTCGACTTCTCAAATATTGGTCTGGGCGATTTCACCGTGGCCCGAGTATCAGATTTTTACGCATCTATTTTAAGCTCATCAATTGTTTGGGATGCCAAGGCAATATCATTAGCTATCTCGATAGTCTTACTAGCAGTGGTTATTTATCTAAATCTTAAACTTGGCAAATTTAAATCTTTGGCCAAAGGTATTATCCAAAACATACAGGCCCCAATATTAAAATCAGACGACGGCCCCACAAAGGCACGCTGGGAAGAGATATCGCGACACGTAGACTCTACGAAAGAAGCTGAGTGGAAATTTGCAATCATTGAAGCTGATAAGTTGATGGATGACACGCTGAGAAAGGCTGGATTTCAAGGCACAACAATGGGAGAAAGACTAATGAGTATCCAAGAAGGTCAGTTGGAATCACTACAATTGATCTGGGAAGCTCACAAGATAAGAAATAGGCTTGCCCATGATTCTAATTATTTCCTTCGACATGCCGAAGCAAAAAAAGCCATTCAGCTTTATGGCCGAGCCCTAGAAGAATTCCGAGTTATTTAAACCTCATCCATTCTTCTAGCTGTGCTAGTGGTAGTTGTGCCCCGATAGCAATAGACGTTGCAAGCGCATCAGGATTCTTATCGTCTGGGTTTTCAGAATATCCACCACACTTCTTTCCTTTCCAATCAACTATCTTAAAACATGATTCCATAAAAGTAAGCCCTCGATCAATTGCATCATCCACCTCAGGTAACCCCTCTTTATCTAGGATTTTGAGAGTTGAAATCCCAAAAGCAGTTTGCGGAACAGCAGGATTCCAATCTTTGGCTGTCCATCGCCCATCTGGCGCTTGGTCACTTATAGTGATGTCAATAAGTTTTTTGACCCGTGGTATCGATTCCCCCAACTGACCAAGAGATATAACCACATGACTACGCTGGTGATTATCAGAAGACCACTCGTCAAACCTGCCATGCACTGCCTCAATGTATTTATTTACCCATGGTGGTCTTTGTCCTACCGTAACGAAACACCCCACATAACCCCAGAGTCCGCCCCAATAATTTCCACGTTCATGTTTTTCATTATGCGTAAGAACTTTTTCCCAAGTATCAATACTTAACAGAAATGGCTCTAACGACTTCTTTGGCACGGCACCAATGTGTTTATAGAACATAAAAGCCTGGGCAGTAATCGGCACATAATGTTCATGACCGGTTTTCCACGTTCCATCATCAGACTGAATACTATTAAATTCTTCCAAAATGGTTTCAATCTCCGGAATTTTTTCACCCAAAAAACGAAAAGAGTCCAAAACAAAAAGTAGATTGAGAAAAGTCAACGACTTTCTCCCACGAACAAAATAGTTCAGCGTATTTAATAATAATTCTTTTTTGGGAGGATCAAACATACTGTAAGTATATATGTTTTAACTCACCACCAAAACCTTGACTTTCCTGTCGGTAGGTGTATAATATTTAATGGAAGGAATAGTTCCTTGCCAAGACAGGAGGGTGTCATGCGTTATAAGGCAACTTTTCGGATCAGTTGGTTCACTGCGGGGGAAAAAGTGGAAAAGCATTTCCTCGGCGGGTGGGGGCCCATTTATTGGCCGGAGGAGAAGAGGGTAGTGTTAGAGATTTCAGCTTTTTCCCGAGAAAAAGCAAGGGAAAAGGCGAAAGAGTTGATCAGAAAAGAAAATGTTAACCCAAAAGGAGGTACCCTCTTCAACTTAATTTGGAAAGGGAAAACCGTTTACGACATGAATGTTAGTCTGGAGAGAGTTAGGTTAAAATAACTTCTCCAGTCATGCAACACACTGTGTGTTGCCACCCCGTCCTGTCGTTGTGAGCTCATGGACGTAAATCCCAGAACTCTCGAAATCTCATCCATCAGGTTTCCTGATGGTGAGTAGTAAAATGAACGTTAAAAATTAATTTTCATTTTACTACTCAATAGAACAAAACCCTCAATCAATTGATTGAGGGTTTTGTTCTATGGTGGGCGCTTGAGGATTCGAACCCCAGGCCTACTCGGTGTAAACGAGTCGCTCTAACCAACTGAGCTAAGCGCCCGCACTTGATATATATTTGAGGTTAAATTATAGCATAGAAAACGTTAATTATCAAATTATCTATCACCTTAACTCGCTTTAACGTCTTCAGGCATCAGCAGATTTTTCAGAATTAAATTGTTATTAAAAAGGAGGGGTGCCACAACCAAAAACAGGGCCTCATTTTTGTTATCAGAAAATGGCCAAGTTCCTTTTAATTTCCTTCCTCCTTTGATAATTAATCGTGACATATATCGCGTTGAAAAAATATCACGTAAATGCTAGTATGACAAGGTTCAACATGACACATTGCCCCTGTCGTTCAAAGGATAGGACGCGGGTTTCCTAAACCCTAAATCCAGGTTCGATTCCTGGTGGGGGCACACTGATTAATACTATGAAATTACCAGTAGAAATAACTACACTTATTAGATCCCTCAACGACGAGGATTTCGAAGCGTATGCCGTGGGCGGATGTGTACGTGATTTGATATTGGGTAAGAAACCGAAAGATTGGGATATTACAACTAACGCTAAGCCAGAGCAGATTCAGAAAATATTTCCGGAGAATTTCTACGAAAATACATTTGGTACTGTTACCGTGAAGACAGAGTCAGAAGACGAGACACTTAAGCAAATTCAGATAACACCTTATCGCATAGAGGGTAAATATACCGATAAGCGCCATCCAGGCGAGATTGAATTCGTAACAAATCTAATCGATGATCTTTCTAGGAGAGATTTCACCATTAACTCTCTGGCCATAGATAAGGATGGCACCATCAAAGATCTTTATAATGGACAAAAAGATATCAGGGATAAAATAATAAGAACCGCTGGAAAACCAGAAGATAGGTTTGGAGAAGATGCGTTACGCATTCTCCGTGCTGTAAGGTTTGCTACAATTTTGGGATTTAAGATTGATACTGAGACGGCTACTGCCATTAGAAATAATGCTGGGTGGCTGACTGCCATATCAAAGGAAAGGATTCGTGATGAGTTTATAAAAATAATAAACTCAGATAATGCCTATGCTGGAGTCCTGCTCCTTGAAGAGCTGGGCCTACTTGTGCATATTGCACCGGAGCTAAGAGAGGGGATTAACGTTGGGCAAAATCTTCATCATATCTACACGGTCTGGGAACACAATCTTTTAGCATTAAAATATTGTGCTGATAAAAGATATTCCACAGAAGTACGTCTTGCTGCGCTCTTTCATGATATTGGTAAGCCCCAAACAAAGAATGGAGATGGTCACTATTCTACTTTCTATGGTCACGATATCGTAGGAGCTAAGATCACGGCCAAGCTTATGGAACGATTAAAGTTTCCTAAAGAAACTATTGAAAAGGTTACCAGGCTGGTTCGCTATCATTTGTTTTACTATAATGTCGGCGAAGTTACCGAATCTTCAGTTAGAAGACTCTTGGTCAATATTGGGCTGGAAAACGTGGAAGATTTGATAAAAGTCAGAGAGGCAGACAGGATCGGTTCGGGCGTACCTAAGGCTATGCCGTACAAGCTTAGACACTTAAAATATATAATAGACAAAGTTTCCCATGATCCAATTTCTGCCAAGATGCTTAAAATCAACGGCAACGATCTCATGGATGAGCTGGGTATTGCACCTGGACCCAAAGTTGGTTTAATATTGAGTACGCTATTAGCTGAGGTGCTAGATAAACCCGAGAATAATCAAAAAGAGTTCTTGATTAATCGCATCAAGGAGCTTGACGAAAAATCGCCCGAAGAGCTAAGAGAGTCGCTCAAGAAAATAGAAAAAGCGATAGAGCTCGAAGAGCAGGAAAGAATGAAGAAATATTATGTTTGAAATTAATTAGGAGTTTTATCGGGCCGGAGTATGTCGGTAGTACGCACGATTCGGGTTCGTGAAGACCGAGTTCAATTCTCGGCGGCCCGACAAATAAATTAAGCATGGGCCTATGGTCTAGTGGTAGAACACGTCATTCGCATTGACGAGACGGCGGTTCGATTCCGCCTAGGTCCACCGTTCCGTTAGAAATAGTTACTAAACAATAATAGCTGGATAGAGGCGTTCACATTTATATATCCCGCGTAATTTCTACCAGAGTCTATTGATGGATAATAAAATATTCAAAGGATTAAATGACCAGCAAATCAGGGCTGTCAAAATAGTAGATGGCCCTGTTTTGGTTATATCTGGTCCAGGATCTGGTAAGACAAAATGTCTAACTCATCGCATTGCCCACTTAATCGAGAATGGCGTACATCCGGAAAACATATTAGCCGTCACATTTACGAATAAAGCGGCCGAAGAAATGCGCTCTCGGGTTGCTCATATCCTAGACAGGAAGTACGATTCGACAAAAAATAATTATTTTATGCCAGGCATGCCCTTGCTTGGGACTTTTCATTCAGTCTGTCTACGAATTTTAAGAAAAGAGATTGAACGCTTGGGCTACAGTCAAAATTTTATAGTCTTAGACAGTGACGAACAGGCTTCTTTGGTAAAGAAAATAATGAGTGCCCAAGAAATTGACGTTAAAAAATTTAATCCTCGAGCAATACTATCCAAAATATCGAAACTCAAAACAGACTTAACTGGACCCGATGATGTTCCTCAATCTGATTTCTACATGAATCTCGTGTCTCGTATTTATAAAACCTATCAATCAGAGTTGCGTAGATTAAATGCAGTAGATTTTGACGATTTGATTGTTTTGACCGTCAGGCTGTTTCAGAAACAGCCTGACGTGTTGGAACATTATCAGAACATCTGGCGCTATATCTTAGTCGATGAATATCAAGATACGAGTCACGATCAATATATGCTTCTTAAATTATTATCGAAGAGACATGAAAATCTATTTTGTATAGGCGATGATGCCCAGTCTATATATCAATTTAGGAAAGCTGACATTCGCAATATATTAAACTTTCAAAAAGATTATCCCAAAGCTCAAGTAGTTTTACTCGAGCAGAATTATCGATCCACTAAAAATATTCTCACCGCAGCGCAAGAAATAATATCCAACAATCGGGGGCAAATCCAGAAATCGCTCTGGACTGATAATAGTGGGGGAGAGAAAGTATTAATTAAAGAAGTTTTAAACGAGCGTCGCGAAGCAAGTTTTATCGTAAACAAGTTACGCGAGCTAGAGAAAGAAACATACAAATTAAAAGACTGCGCTGTCCTATATCGTACCCATGCTCAATCTCGAGCTATTGAAGAGGCCCTGATATCAAATGCCATACCTTATCAAATAGTCGGCGGAGTAAAATTTTACGCTCGCAAAGAAATACGAGATATTCTGGCTTATCTGAAAATAATTGCTAATCCTTCCGATATTCTAAGCTTTGAACGAATTATTAATATTCCACCAAGGGGTATTGGCGAAATTGGATTAGATAAAATTCTATCCATGGATCGTAATAATGTATTTAAAGCCCTAGATAAAGTCATTAAAGACGATGCCCTGCCTAAGAAAAAAATAGAATCACTAAAGACATTTGAACTGTTGCTAACTAAAATTCACGGAGTGGCTAAGAAGGATGAGCTAAGTAAATTAATTCAGTTTATTATAGATAAGACCGATTACGAAAATTATCTAAAAGGGTTAGCAAGTCGAATCCAATATGAGAATACCGATGACCGTATGGAGAACTTGAGAGAGCTCCTAACCGTAGCTAAGCGTTATGATAATGATGAAAATAAGCTTTCTGCCCTAAATCACTTTCTTGAAGATATTGCGCTCCTTCAAGATACAGATGACCTCTTAAAAGCCGAGAATCGCATAACTCTAATGACAATGCACGCCTCAAAAGGCCTTGAATACCCTGTAATTTTTATGGTTGGGCTCGAAGAGGGACTATTTCCACAAAATCGAGCCATTACAAATCCTATTGAGCTTGAAGAAGAGCGCCGTCTTTGTTATGTTGCCATTACTAGAGCTAAAGAAAGATTATTTATAACTCACACAAGATTCAGAAATATATTCGGATCATTGGAAGTTAATCTACCATCTCGATTCATAGCCGAGTTACCAGCTCATGCCATTAATTATCACGTCGACAACGCTAACTATTATAGTGATGATACTGAAGAAAAAATATTCTATTAAATGAAACTCGTACCTAAAAAATCCTTAGGTCAGAATTTTCTTCATGATCCGAAGATTTTGACAAAAATTATTGCGTCGGCGGATTTTAGTAATGATGACATAGTTCTTGAAGTCGGTCCTGGTACTGGTAACTTAACTACTTTAATTCATCCCAAAGTCAAAGAAGTGGTTGCCGTAGAGAAAGATAATCGAGCAATAGGAGGGCTGAGAGATAAATTCAAAGATTCAAATGTAAAGATAGTTGAAGGTGATATCATGAGGTTTAATCCGCTAGACCATGGCCTATCGGCTAACAATTATAAAATAGTTGCCAATATCCCTTATTATATAACCTCCAATTTCCTAAGAATTACTCTCGAGGATTGGCCACGACCAAAATTAATAGTCTTAACAATCCAAGAAGAAGTTGCACGAAGAATAATGGCTAAACCGCCGAAGATGAATGTTTTAGCTCTGGCTGTTCAATTCTACTCGGACCCAGAAGTTACTGGCCATATTTTAGCTGGTAGTTTTTTCCCAAAACCCAACGTCAATTCGGCAATTATTACACTCAAGCCAAAAGTACCTCCTCTAAGTCCAGATGCTACTAAAAAATATTTTAGTTTAATTAAATCGGCTTTTGCTGAAAAAAGAAAGCAGTTAGCAAAAGTTCTTGGACAAAAATTAAACATACCGAAAGAAAAAATAGGGGAGATACTTACCCGCATAGGTATCCGCCAAGATGCACGTCCAGAGATTCTTTCTCAGGATCAGTGGCTAGCTCTCTTGAAGTCTCTAGAAAAATGATATAATCCAATTATGCTAATACGTGCGAACATAAAAATTAGTTTAATTATTATTGTTATCATCGCAGTGTTATCTTTAACTTATTCGAGTCAAGTCTTAGCTTTCAGTTCTATTGGCTTCAATACACCGTTTGGCGGAAAAGTTACAATGACTATGAAATGCACGTGTAATAACGACCAAGGAGGCCAAAAGATACTTGTATATGTTGGCTCGCCAAAAGGAGGTACATTTATTAAAAATCTAGCTACTAGAGTTTATAAGAATAATGCTGTTTCTATGGGTAATTGGGTATTGGGTTTGGCTGGTACTAATGAACAATGTCAAATGCAGAATTACTATCCATATTTCTGCTATACTATAGGCCAGGGCAAGGCCATAACCATGGTTGGCACGAGTGGTTTTGGCTTTGGTTTTTAGCCACAAAAACACTTTATCCTAACACAACTAAATAGCGCCTCTAGAGGCGCTATTTAGTTGTGTTAGATATGCACAGATATTTTAGGTAAACCCCTGATTTAAAATGGTATAATTTGGCTAGATGACAGCCAAGATTAAATTAATTTTTGGCGTTTTGGGCTTGATTGCCCTTGTTTCGGTTTTGCTTCTTTATCAATACTTTCGATCCAATTCTAGGTTTAATGTCACTAGGCAAAAAAATCCTACTGATCTTTCTACCTCAAATGATCAAGATCAGGATGGACTTTCAGATGCCGAAGAAATGATATGGAACACCGACCCCTTTAATCCTGATACCGATGGAGATGGTTTTAAAGACGGTGAAGAAGTTACATCTGGACATAACCCGTTAAAAGTCGGCCCAGATGATCTGCTTGATTCTACTAATGCGACTGATAATTTAACCGGACTTGCCTTGGCCGGTCTAGTTGAGGGTTCTCTTAAGCCAGGTAGTCTAAATTACGAAAAGTCTTTAAACGATCTTGCCAATAGTGTGGCTAGTGGTATTAGATTCAGCAAGCCAAAGCTATTTACCATAACAACACTTACTGACACCAAGCAAAATTATACTAATTATTTAAAAAATCTTTCTCCGATATTTGATAAATTCTTAGTAGTTTTCATTGACGAATTAGACACTATGCCAAAGAAACTTGAGATTATGGGCCAATTTGGTCTTTCAGAACCAGGCATTATTAATTACTACTCCGCTAAGTCTAAATCATTTAAGGATATCACTAGTTCTCTTGAAATTATGAAAGTACCCAAATCATGGAAAGATATTCATATAGCCTTAATGGAAATGACCGACGGTCTGTCCGGTGCAAATGATTCTATCTCAAAAGGGCCTAAGGATCCTATCAAAGCTTATGCCGCCATAAATTACGTAAGCAGTGACTATGTAAATCTTCAAGACCTCATCTCAAAGATGGATCAACTAATCACGCAACAGGGTATCGATCCCCAAATTTTAATACCACCAAATCAATGAGACGCCTAATTGTTCTATTTGCGTTGTCTGTCAGCATAAGCCTTGCCATTCCCGCTACCACGCAAGCAGGCACCGTTAAATTTGTATCCTGTATGGTAGGCGGAGCCACAGCGCCCTGGCTTACAGATAAGCTGAATGCTGGGATTAATAAAATTACCGATTATGCTCAGGGTGTATTAACAAAGCTACTCAAAGATAAACTTAAGGACAAGCTTGGTAGTACTATTGGTGGTATGTCAAAGGTTCCAGTCCAAGATAGTGACGTAAAGAATGCCACTGATAAAGCAAAGACGGACATTATCTCAAATGTCAATTCTAAAGAATTATGGGCAGATACCATCGCCAGATGCGGAGCTAGGGAGATATTAAATAAAATTTCAGGAGATATAGTGAACACCGCCCGCACTAGCGGGCGAGACGGAGGTACGACCTTTGTCCGTAACTGGAGAAATTTCTTGACTCGTGCTGAATATCGCGGAGAAGATATGTTCCGTGCCATGTTATCCAATACTAATATCTGTAGTTATATGGCTAAAGATGCCAAAGGTGCATTTGATGTAACTAAGACTATTACACTTCCCGGAGTTAATACTCGAAGTGGCAGTTTAAGTTCCTATGCCCTTCGTGCCAATTGTACTATGCCTAAAGATTTCGATATAGCCAAGTACCAGCAAGATTTTCAGGGTAACGGCGGATGGGAAGCATTTAGTCGTTTATTGGATGGTGCCAACAATCCCTATGGAATGATATTAATGTCCGCCGACGAAATAGCTAGACAACGAGCTATCGAGCTTGCGGCTGATACTGCTCAAACTGCCGCTAATGATGGCTATTCTGGTATTAGCGGTAAAGATGCTAATGACAGCTGTATGATCAAAGGTATGACCGGAACATGTCTAGTCTATAAAGACATAAAAACTCCAGGTAGCTACCTAGCAGCTAATCTAGCGGCCACAGTCCAGCAAGAGCTAGCTTGGGTCGCAAATGTTGATGAGGTTGGAGAGTTAATTGCTAACCTAACTGAGATTACGCTTAATAGACTGACCAATCTTTCGAATCCGAATGAAGGAAATGCTTATGTCGAAGAACCTCTACCAATAGAACCCACACCGACTGTACCCCCACTGCTAGAGTGCAGTATTGAAGGAGCGTTTCAATACGTAGATGAGATGAGTATGGCGATCATCACGCTAATAGGACAGAATCCGGAATTTTTGAACAGTATGCCTATACTTGGCGGAAATCCGAGACATCCCGAAGAGATATCTTATCCTCAAGCTGATCTCGACAAAACAGCCAATGCTCTTCTGGCGATCATCAAAGAAAACATGACCGACTTTAAGGGCGGCAGGATTTATACGAGTTGCAGCGGATCCGGCAATATCGGCACAGATGCTATCATTGTTGGTAAACAAACCGACCAACGGGGCGAAGTCTATGATTTTAAGAGTGGCGCGGCCGAAGAAGATGGGGATCCACTCAGAGATGCGCTTCAGGCATCAAGTAGCGGTGAGCTAACCAATTGGATACGCTTAGTACCATAACATTTTGAACTTAAGAAAATATTACAAAATCTATTTGCCTGTGTTCGCCATAATATTACTTGGTTGTATTTTTTTCTATGCCAAAGATGCTGTGGCGTCTGCTAATCCTCTAGGATGGATCGGTGGCATCGCATTTGACGGAATAAAAAGCATGGCTTTTGGTTTTATTTGGCTAATCTTCTGGATAATAGGTAAGCTATTGGCCGCCTTGATTATAGCTCTAGATACTTTCTCTAGGATCCCGGTATATCCTAAAGCTGGCGTTCCCGTAGTCGAAGAAATTTGGAAAATAATGCGCGATATGGCTAATATGGCATTTATAGTGGCTTTGGTTATCGCTGCATTTGCTACAATTTTCAATACATTCACATCATCCTTGGACTTCTTTAAAAGAATGAACTGGCAGCAAACATTAGTAAAACTTTTAATCTCGGCCGTCTTGATTAATTTTAGCCTAACGTTAGGCGTACTTGTTTTAGATATCGCCCAAGTACCAACCAACATGCTTCTTAAATCAATGGGGGATATTGCCGGTAATCTTGGCAGTGGCCTAAACCCATCTCAATTCATGGTAGGCAATATCAGTGATGCCAATGGAGTGGCTAATCTGACTGGAGTTTTTGACAAGGCTGGTGGAGCTATGGATGCAACTGGCGGAGCTCTCATATCCTTGATATTCGGTATCGTCTTATTGGGATCCTTTCTTGTTTGTATTTTTACGGGTATCGCATTCATTATCTATCGCATTCCTATGATATGGATGCTCCTCATGTTTTCACCGCTAGTTTGGGTCGCTAGAATATTTCCAGGAGGAGAAAAATCATTTAGTGATTGGTGGTCAAGATTAATCGGCTGGGCTTTCTTTTTGCCTTATTATTTCTTCTTTGTCTATCTTGCCCTATATTTGCTCGGCAATCAGGATAGGATCATGAAAGCAATTACGCTCAATACAAATACTGCTGT
>Ga0208375_1003054_pt1 | contig 14772 bp, 14 predicted proteins | sample RifOxyD1_FD_184038 | JGI IMG/M metagenome (GOLD analysis project Ga0208375, IMG submission 184038) | Soil microbial communities from Rifle, Colorado - Rifle Oxygen_injection D1 (SPAdes) | ecosystem: Environmental > Terrestrial > Deep subsurface > Rock core/Sediment | place: Rifle, Colorado... | reverse complement strand
TTACAATCTTCACCATGTAAAATCTTGAAATCAGTTTGGTATGATCCGCAAGCCATTCCGTTATCCGATTTTCTTGTTATCCGTACTGTTTTGGAAACACCGGAAGCAAGCTCAATAGTTTGCGTTTCAATTTTTCCGTTATCCCAACATACTACATTTCCGTCTTTAGGCTGACCACAGGCGGCTGCAGCACAGAAGTTGGAATTCTTCTCAATTACGATAGTCTTTTTAATTGCTTTAAAACCATCAGATCTCTCATCTGATTTAGGCTGCAATGTCAATACATAATCGGTAGAAAATTCACTTACAGAAGATTTACTGGTACTGCCCGCAATACACGAATTATAATCAAGCTTGGGGCACATTGTTGCATCTTTGGGTTTGATTGAAATTGTAAATTCTTCATTTGTATTTGGGTTACAGACTGTCTGTGACTGAGGTGTAACATAAGCTCCGGCTTCGTTTTTAATTTTTAAACCAGCAATAAAAGAGGTTAATACCAGAAGAGCAATAACAACCGAAAAGATATTAAATCGAAACTTTAGTTTCATAAACAAACAAAATAACAGGAGCAGGTTACTTGCCGCGATTTTAGCAAACAATTTCTCAGATGTCAACTCTTATGGGATAAGTATCACCATATAAACACAAAATACAAAGTTGGGGACTTGACAAGAAGTACTATATAATAATAGTCTTAACTTGAGCTTTTTCCTTATTAGCCTGCTCTAGGAAAAAGGATACCCGCGAAAATCCGCGGGTATTTTTTTGCATTAAAAAACGCACTCTTAAAATCTCGAGGAACGGGTAGAGCGCCTGCCCTACACTCCACCCGCCCCTCAAAATATCAAAAATGCGTCTCTTTAAAAAAGAGTCTAAATCAATTCTTTTTGTTTGTCAAACCCCATAATTAAATTGCTACAACAGTTCTACACTCCTATAGTTACATATATAAAATATACAAGGCTAATATTCGTATATATTTCGCAATAAAATAATATTGTGGATAACTCGTTGATAACATATCAATACCTAACATAACTTGAGGATGAATAATTATTGGCGTATAATCCCCTAAAATATGATCGAAACGTACTCAACCCGTTTTTATGACAACTCGCAACTTCAGGCTACTCTGGATCAAATCCATACTCTATCCTATCATCGTACCGAGACTGAATTGAGATTTAGCGGTGAGGTTTTTTCTGCAGCAACGGAGATTGTTGAAGAAGCAATTGATCTTCCAGAAAACAAAAAGGATGGAAGATATGGTGGATGCATGGTTTACGGAAGAAGGAGTGTAAGTTGGACTCCTGCTTCGCTATTTATCGGGGGGGCAATTGCTGAAGATCCGGAGTTTGGACACAAATGGGATAAATATACTCTCTACGCTTTCGGAAAAGCCGCTGTACTTATTAGTAATCAGGATTTTCTGACGTCAGGAGAGAATAAATCACTCTCACAAGATAGGCGCTTGAGAATTATAAATAATCCGGTTCCTGGAGGTGGAATTGCAACACCCGATGGGTCAATACTGGCTTTTTCTGGTTTTTCTGAAGAGGCTGATGAAGCCGTATGCCTAGCAACAGCGTGGAAAGTTGGCCTAATAAACGAACAACAAGCTAGAATAATTGCGAATAAAGGGACGGGAAAGTCCTTTGATATCGCCAAAACCTTTATTATCCACTAAATATATCCCCAACCTCTTAAGTTACATATTTTCCTGAGTGAGTGAAACAAACTCTAGGAGTACTTATGATCATTAAGTTTTATAATTAACCCTGCTTTCAAGAATAATTTGTGTTTACAAGTATTTATTGTATATTTACTTAAAATGGTAAAATCCTCCTCTAAATTTGTTTGTCAGACCTGCGGACACGAAGAGGGTCTATGGTTTGGAAAATGCTCCGAATGCGGATCGTGGAACACAGCAGTTGAGACAGTCATACAATCGTCCAAATCAAAGTCGGGGGTAAATACAAGATCCAACTCCCAACCACCGATTACTCTTTCTAAAATATCTGCCGTAAAAACCCAAAGGACTTCAACTAAAATTTCTGAACTTGACCGTGTTTTAGGTGGCGGAATTGTTGCCGGACAGGTAATTCTTATTTCCGGTGAACCGGGGATCGGAAAATCCACGTTACTATTGCAGGTTTCGGACAGTATGAACGGTGCACTATATGTATCGGGTGAGGAATCAGCCAGCCAAATTGCAGTAAGGGCACAACGACTCGGGATAAAAAATAATAAAATCGCCGTCCTTGAAGAGACAGACATCGATAATATAATTGCCGCTTCAAGTAATTCCGACGCTCGTCCGCCAATTATCATTATTGACTCTATTCAAACTATGCAGACAACGGATCTTACAGGAACAGCAGGATCGGTTGGCCAAGTCCGGGAGTGTGCTTTCAGAATTACAAGATTTGCCAAGCAAAGCGGTATCCCTGTTGTTATCATCGGCCACATTACAAAAATCGGCACGATGGCAGGACCTTCCACACTTGCACACATTGTTGATTCAGTACTTTCATTTGAGGGCGAGAAAACTCTTAACTTGCGTCTACTTCGTGCAAATAAAAACCGTTTCGGAGCCACTGATGAAGCGGGTATTTTTGAAATGACCGATAAGGGTCTCGAGTCAATGACTAACGCCGACAAAATTTTTCTCACACATGGAAGTAAACAAATTCCGGGCTCATGTGTATCTTCAATTTTGCAGGGGTCACGGCCGCTTCTTGTTGAAGTTCAGGCTTTGGTCGTGCCAAATAAGAGCGGATTTAGTAAAAAAATTGCTCAAGGCATTTCCCAACCGAGACTTGAACTTCTAACTGCAATTCTCCTACGGCGCTGCGGACTCCCCCTCTATGAACATGATATTTTTGTAAATATTGCCGGAGGAATAAAAGTTACGGAGCCGTCAATTGATTTGGCGGTATGCCTTGCAATTGCATCAGCATATTTTGACAAACCAATTCCCCCAAAAACAATTGCTGTTGGTGAAGTTGGACTTCTTGGAGACATTCGCGAAGTCGTCGCTCAGGAAAAAAGAATAAAAGAAGCAAAGAGATTGGGGTTTAACAATGTATTTACAAATTCAGATTATCAATATCTAAATGAAATCATGAAAATAATTTTCAAAAAAAAGTAGCTGCCGAGTTATCGCAACCATAGAAATTTCGTTCACATTCAGTAATTTTGAATTATCAAACCTATAATATATAATATGTATTATGAGTTTATCAAAAGAAGAGCTAAGCGAAAAAATTCATACAATTCAAGGTATAACATCCGAATTGAACGTATATGTTAGCGGAAAACCTCCACAATACTCGGGTCCGTTTGAACGACGTATTGAGTTAAACGCTTTGGTGGCAGAAGTTGGTGGGATAAAACAAATACCTAAAGAATTGAGAGATAACGTAAAAAGAATAATATATTCCCAACAATCAACAATTTCATCAATTTGTCCGAATCCGGCGGTCAGACAACGTGGCCCTCAGTCTCCGGATTATAGACATAAAAACTTGGAGCGAAGACGTCTCTTAAAAAAAATTTAGAGAAAATAATTTATTTATACCCCACCGGCTTTGAAGTAAGAATCAGTCCAAGGGATATTTTTTTGTTTTCGGCATCAACTTCTTCGATATAAACATCAACCTTATCTCCCCGCTCATAAGATGTTGCCGGTGGAATTTTTGTAATGTGTACCAAACCTTCAACTCCCGGCTCGAGGGCAACAAACACCCCAAAATCACTATGTCTTGTGATTTCTCCTGTAACTCTTTTGTCTTTCGGATATTTCTCGGCAATCGTATCCCACGGATTTGCAGTTGCCTGTTTTATTGATAGTGCAAGCTTTCCTTTTGTTTTTCCAATGACTTTTACTTTTACGGTTTCACCAATTGATACCGCATCATCGGATCTTCTTGTTTTCTCCCAGGAAAGTTCGGAAATATGAACTAACCCTTCAAGCGGCACCATTTCGCCTTCTTTCGTTTTCTTTTCAATTTTTACAAAAACTCCGAAGTCATAAATACTGGCAACTTGTCCTTCGAACGTTTCACCCTCTTCTGTTTCTTCAATTGCCCGACGCGCTAAAGCTAATTCGTCTTTTTCCGAAACTTCCTTCTCAGAAAGAATAACTTTATTGTCCTCGCGGTCAACATCAATAACTACCGCCTGGAACTTTTTACCAATGAGATTTTCAGCATTTTCGAGTGCATCTTTACCAAGTTGGGAGTTCGGAATAAAGCCAGACAATCCCTTAACTTCGACCATAATTCCTGAGTTTGTTACATTTTTACCTTCAACGGTTAAAGGAAGTCCGTCATCGCGGGAACGAAGGAGTATTTCCCAAAGCGTGTCAAATTTTGCCTTTCTGAACGAAAGAATTGTAAAACCATCCCGGGTTTCGGGAATAATTACTGCGGCATCTACCGTATCGCCAACTTTTAAGCTTTTTATATATTCTTCCGCTTCTTTAAAGGCTTTCTCCGCGACTAATCCTTCGGACTTTCCTCCAATATCTACAATTACGCGATTAGGGCTTATTTCCAAAACGGTTCCTGAAATCTTTTCTCCTTTATTGAAGCTTTTGAAATTTTTTGAATACTTACTAAGAAGCCCTTCCATCACGGAAGAATCATCTGATTTAAATTTCGCTGAAGTTGATTTTGACACTCTTCATTTCCACCTTTCTTTTATTTGATTAATTTAGTTTACAGTAAAAAAAATTGTCTTTCAATTTTTCAAAACAATGTCCTGGCGATGACGTATTTTCGCGGTCAGTTGCCCGACAACTATCGTTCGCGCAGCTGCCTTTCACTTCTGAGTTCGGAATGGAATCAGGTGGTTCGACAGCGCTATCGTCACCAGGACATTGTCTTGAAAATGTGCAAATTTGTTTTCTAAAAACTGAAGAGAAAAGTATGCAGGCGTTAATATCTTATGAAAATGATCTACATATAATTTCAAAATTGAACTTATATGTATCTGCTGTTAAACAGCATCTACATAAGGCATAAGCCCTTCGATTTATTCGCACAGGTTAGCTTAAACCCTTACAGGTCTTCCACACCCTGCCGATTAACGGGATGGTCTCTCCCGAATCTAATAACGAGTTCTAATCTTGGAGTTGGCTTCCCACTTAGATGCTTTCAGCGGTTATCCTTTAGGAATATAGCTACCCGGCTTTGCCGCTGACGCGACAACCGGCAGACCAGGGATTCCTCCAGGGAGGTCCTCTCGTACTGTCCCCAGCTCTCCTCAAAACTCGAACGCTTCCACCGGATAGAGTCCGAACTGTCTCGCGACGTTCTGAACCCAGCTCACGTACCGCTTTAACGGGCGAACAGACCGACCCTTGGGACCTTCTCCAGCCCCAGGATGCGATGAGCCGACATCGAGGTAGCGATCCGCGCCGTCGCTATGGACGCTCGGGCGCGACTACTCTGTTATCCCCGGGGTAGCTTTTATCCATTAAGCTCCGCGCCACCCATATGGCGTCGGAGGATCACTAAGACCGACTTTCGTCCCTGCTTGTGCCGTCGCACTCGCAGTCAAGCTGGCTTATGCCTTTACACATTCCGCACGATGTCCATCCGTGCTAAGCCAACCTTTGTGTCCTTGCGTTACCCTTTGGCAAGGTACCGCCCCAGTAAAACTACCTACCTAACACTTTCCCCAAACTTGTATGCAAAGTTTATGAGTGAGATTTGCCACGATCCAAAGAGAGGTGTTTCACTTTCGCCCGAAGGCTCCCTCTTACACTAAACAATTAGCTCGCACAAATCAATGTCAAGCTGTAGTAAAGCTCCACGGGGTCTTTTTGTCCAGGTGGAAGTAGGCCGCGTCTTCACAGCCAACGCAATTTCGCCGAGTAAAGGCTTGAGACAGTTGCTAACTCGTTACGCTATTCATGCGGGTCGGAACTTACCCGACAAGGAACTTCGCTACCGTAGAACAGTTATAGTTACTGCTGCCGTTTACCGGAGCTTGGATTCGAAGCTGTCCCGATAAATCGGGAAACCCCTCCTCTTCACTTACCGGCACTGGGCAAGCGTCAGCCCGTATACCGCAGATTTCTCTTTTGCACGGACCTGTGTTTTTGATAAACAGTCGGTTAGCAATCTTTTGTTGCAAGCCAGCATTAAGCTGGCCAGGACATCTTGCGAACTTACGTCCAGTTTTATTGCCGAGTTCCTTAAGCCTCTTTCTCTCGCTCGCCTTAGTGCACTGACACCAACCCACCTGTGTCGGATTACGGTACGGCTTGATCTGAATCTCACTGCGAACCTTTTCTCGCAGGCTGAAGAAGCTGAAATCATCCTAATTTCTTAAGACTCTGTATCACTTTTCAATTAATCAGTTGTGCGGATTTTCCAGCACATCCTATTTTAAAGCTTACACCCCAATTCACAAAGGGGCTTCAATTCTCCAACCCGGTCAGTCCCCAGCTGTAACCTGCTTGCGCAGGCAAGCGATTCAAAACAAATAGCAGAATTTTAACTGCTCTTCCATCGACTACGCCATTTGGCCTCGCCTTAGGTACCGACTAACCCGTCGAGGACGAACCTCGCGACGGAAACCTTGGGTATTCGGCGTTACCGATTCTCACGGTAATTGTACGCTACTCATTCCGGCATTCTCACTTCGTACCGCTCCACCATTTCTTACAAAACAGCTTCACTGCTGTACGAACGCTCCCCTACCACATTACCTTACGGTAAAATCTCTGGCTTCGGTACATAACTTATCCTCGATAAATTTTCGGCGCCTACTTCCAATCGACTAGTGAGCTGTTACGCTATCTTTAAAGGATGGCTGCTTCTAAGCCAACCTCCTAGCTGTCTATGGACGTAGACTTCCTTTGAAACTTAGTTATGATTTTGAGACCTTAGCCGGGAGTCTGGGTTGTTTCCCTCTCAACTTATCAGCTTAGCCCGATAAGATTGTCTAGCTGCGACGATATGGAGTTATTCGGAGTTTGGTTAAGTTATCTCGGTTACCCTTGATAACCCATCCAGTATCTCTACCACCCCCATATTTATTCACAGCCACGGTCCCCATAGACCTTTCGGGGAGAGCCAGCTATCTCCAGGCTCGTTTGGCATATAACCACTAACCACAAGTCATCCGACCGAATTGCAACTCAGACCGGTTCGGGCCTCCCTCTGATCTTCATCAGAGTTCACCCTGCTCATGGATAGATCGCCTGGTTTCGGGTCTTGTACCACATCCTTATTTTCGCTCTATTCAAACTCGGTTTCCCTGCGCCTCCTCAAGTTAGACTTGATTAAGCTAGAATGTAATACAAACTCGCCGGATCATTCTTCAATAGGCACGATATCAGTCGCCAAAGGCGACCTCTATCGGTTTGTCCGCAAACAGTTTCAGGTTCTATTTCACTGGGCGTCCCGCCCTTCTTTTCGCCTTTCCTTCTCAGTACTAGTTCACTATCGGTATTTACCTATATTTAGCCTTGGAGGATGGTTCCCCCTGCTTCCCCCGGAGTATTTGCACCGGGGTACTTGGGATATCCCTAGACGGATTATTTGTTTCGAATACGAGACTTTCACTCTCTATGGTCTGCTATTCCAAGCAGTTCTTCTACAAATAACCCTATCACATTGGGCTCCCGCAACCCCTTCACACTGAGTAAACCCAGCGCAAAGGTTTAGGCTCTTGCCGTTTCGCTCTCCGCTACTCGGGCAATCTCGTTTGATTTATTTTCCTCACCTTACTTAGATGTTTCAGTTCAGGTGGTTCCCCTCCTATCCTTACTATATTTAGTAAACTAAACAACTTGGGAATAGGATTACCAGCAATAACGCTGGTCGGATTTCTCCATTCGGACACCGCCGGATCAAAGGATCGTGACTCCTCCCCGACGCTTATCGCAGCCATGCGCGTCCTTCTTCGGTAGGTAAATCCAAGGCATCCACTGTCTGCGTTAGTATCAGACTTATACCTTATATATACCATTAATACTCACAGAATTTTCAGCAAAGCTGATTGAAAAGTTCACAAAATGATACTTTTCAATTTATTCTGCGAGAGAAATATTATTGGCCTACTTACGATCACACAACAGAAGTGTGATCGATTTACTTTCTCTTCAGTTTTTAAAGAGCAAATAATTTAATTAGTAATTCGTGGATGGTGGCTCGCAACGATTTTTAGTATCCAGTTGCCAACCACCATTCAACAGCTACCAATTTGTGGACCGTGGGAGGATCGAACTCCCGACCTGTCGCCTCAGGCGACCGCTCGAGATAGTCTTTCCTTTATACAACTTCTCCCTTTTCCACTTTTAAAGAACAGTTCCCTATTTCTAGCTTCTTTCAAAGTCTCAAACTCTTCAAAATATACAAGTCTAAAAGGTCTACTCAATTTTGTATATTTTGAATGTCCAATATTGTGTTCTTTGATTCTTCGTTCCAAATTGTTCGTAGAACCGTAATAAAGACGATTGTTCTTCTCACTTTTAAGAACATAAACAAAAAACATAAGTGGACCTGAGCGGACTCGAACCGCTGACCTCTTCATTGCAAATGAAGCGTTCTAGCCAGCTGAACTACAGGCCCGAGTCGTCACCTTTTAAATTAATGTGCAATTTATCAATAAAAAACCGGCTAAAGAGCCGGTCCAACTTAATTTGATAATCTACCCTCACCTGACCAACAAAAGGGCCAGGTTTAAATTATTTTTGTCTAGGTTAATTTTCATTAAGTATTCCGAACTCTTCCGCCTTTTTTAAGGCAAGTTGCATTATATAAAATTTACCCACCATCCGTCAACTGCTAGTTTATAGTAATCTGTGGGCGATAATGGGATCGAACCATTGACCTCCTTCTTATCAGGAAGGCGCTCTACCACTGAGCCAATCGCCCTAATTATTTCTTTCTTACTGCGAAGCAGCAAACTTGTTTTCTGCGAAGCAGCAAGCTGTGCTTATCAGGAAAGCGTTCTGCCGATGAACTACACACCCAATACTTCCCAGAAACAGCTATGAATTTACCACAAAACCCGCTCAAAATCTAATGGAAAATCATCTCTCAATCTCGTTCTCACTCTCATATTAATTCTTTTTTACTTCCAACTTCTTGCCTACTACTTATGACTTAATTCTTATTTCCTACTTCTTATTACCTACAACTTATTACTTACCGATTACTACTTACAACCTATAACCTAACACTTGTAACTTATAGTATTGTCATTATTTGATTTATCATGTATAATCTTATTGTTAAAAATAGTTATTATCTTATGGCTTTATTTACTGACAAAGAACCGATTTGGGACCAGGTTGACAGATTTTTTAAAGAACCGCGTACAAGACGACAGGTCTTGGGAGGTATCGCTTTAACTATGGGTGCAGTTATTATGGCTTCTTGTGGCGGAAACGGAGGAACCAAAGATAGTACTGCAGTAGCTGGTGATAGCCCAACCGGAAGCGAAACTACATCTGAAGCAGCCGGACACCCAGACTCAACCAAAATATCTATTGTCAGCCCCAAACTAAGAGGCAGGTCTGTTAGAACAGATATTCAAGCTTGTATTGAAAATGGTGGTTCAAACCCCAGATGCACTGATGAAGCACTCGAAAAGATACAATAACTAACGACAGGCTTTTCACCATTCAATACCACGTTATTCATATCTTTCTAGTACAAAGTCTCAAGGAGATTGACAAACTACCCTATCGCCGTTTGGTGCAGTGCCAGTAATTTTTACACCTCCCGTGCTTATAGGACAACCATCCCCAGCAACAATACTTTTCTTGGCTTCTTGAATTTGTGTTTGAGTCATGGGAATAGAAGCAGTAGGTCGAGATCGCTGACCTGTAAATCCGCTTGCGTCAGGAGCAATCCAAACCGGAACCGGTGTGTTAGCAGGTTTCCGCTCAGTACCTCCAAGAGGATTAACATTGACAATAGGGTCAACCCCTGCTCTACAAGCAACAGCCGCAAAAGTAAGTCCTCCCACAATTTGATAAAAACGCGTTCTTAACCGTGCTCTTTTTAATGATAATTGCCTATTCAAAACTTGGTCTGGCATAGCATTTGGGTTTATAATTCCTTTTATTTTTTCCATATTTCCCGATAAAAAACCGAAAAGATTTCTATTCGGTATGGTCCGTATTATATCAAATCTCCCAAAACCACACAACCCATTTCCCTATAATTCTCATACTCATTCCCAATCTCAATCTTATTCTCATCCCCTCTTCGTTTTCATCCCTACTCATGCTTCCAACCTCTTACATCCAACTTCTAATTTCCTATTTCTTAATACTTATAACTTATTACCTACAACTATTTTCTATGTATAATAAATTATGTCTGAGCTGGTAACACTACTTTTAAAAATTCCGCGAAACACACAGGTTACTCCCGAAAGCGCGAAAACAATGCTTTCGGCGCTTACTAAAATAAATACCGTATCCACCTTAGATAAAATATTTTTCGGCAAAAAAACAAAAGCGATGGCTTTGGAGATTGCACTTATAAATCAGGAGATTAACTTTTTATTAACGGCCGACAGTGAATTAATTCCATTTATAGAAAGCCAAATCCAATCAAATTATCCGCTCTGCATGATAAGTAAAATTAAAGATCCTCTTCTTGATAAGAATTTGGATGTTATAAGTTTAGGGTTGTCACGCGGGAGTTTTTACCCGCTTGCTACAATTGCCAACTTTACAGACATCGATCCCCTGTCGTCAGTGCTCACGGTTTTGACAAAAGGCAACCCCGAAGCACTGGTAATAATCCAAATTGCACTGGAGGCGGCAAAAGCAAGTTGGCAGGACGAAGGACGTACTTTTGCAGAAAAAGGCAGTAAAAACGAGGATGGCACATACACCAAAAGACCGGATGCAAATATAATAACTGAAAAAATTAATTACCCGGGTTTTAAGGCAAGTGTACGCGTCATAGGTAATACCAATAAAACCCAAACAGAACTCCTTTCGGCACTCTCTGTTTTCTCACGCTCTGACGGAAATTCTCTATCGCCTAAAAAGATTTCCATTCTTGATAAAAAACGCGAAATTGAATTTGCCGGCAAGCGACGGGTATTGGGGTCAGACATTTTAAACATTGAAGAGTTGGCAACTCTTTGGCATTTGCCTTCCGAAAAAATAAAAGTTCCGGGTATTACCTGGGGAAGTACTGTATTATCTGAGCCGCCGACAGCACTACCAACATCCGAAAAAATTGCCGATGAAGAGAAAAGTAAAATTAATTTCTTCGCAAAAACTTTATTCAAAAATCACGAAACAATATTCGGAATTAAAGACAAGGACAGACTGCGCCACATTTGGACAGTCGGAAAAACCGGAACCGGTAAATCTACAATGATTGCAAATATGGCAATAGACGATCTTAAAAAAGGCCGCGGTGTTGCAATTCTTGATCCGCACGGAGATTTGGTTGATGACGTTTTGGATTATATTCCTGCACACCGGATAAACGACACGATTTATTTTAATCCTGCCGATCGGGATTTTCCAATAACACTAAATCCTCTTGAAGTAACCAATCGCGAAGAGGCAGAACTTGTGGCATCAGGGCTTATGAGTATTTTTACAAAAGTCTGGGCCAACGTCTGGAGTGCACGAATGGAGTATATCCTCCGAAATTGCTTCATGACTCTTGCCGCTGTCCCCGATACAACTCTTGAGGACGTATTAAAAATTTTGGCTAACACAAGTTACCGTAATAAAATCCTGGAAAAAGTTGATGACGGTGCGCTTCAAAACTTTTGGAAAGACGAATTTGAAAAAATGCCCCCAATGCTGCAAAAAGAAGCAATAGCACCAATTCAAAACAAAGTCGGGCAGTTTGTCACTTCCCCACTTATTAGCCGGATTATCGGAAAACCAAAAAGTACAATTAATATTGACGAGATTATGGACGACGGCAAAATAATCTTAGCAAACCTTTCCCAAGGGCGGCTCGGAGAAGACAATTCGGCACTGCTCGGCGCGATGCTTATTACAAAATTTGAGCTTTCCGCAATGCGGAGGGTTGACCGCGATAAGGCTTCGAGGCGTCCGTTTTACCTTTATGTCGACGAGTTTCAGAATTTTGCGACCGATTCCTTTATAAAAATATTATCTGAAGCAAGAAAGTATGGACTAGCACTTACGCTTGCCAACCAATACATGGCACAAATTCCTGAAAACGTACGTAAAGCAATCTTGGGTAATGCCGGAACTTTAATTTCGTTTGGAGTCGGAGCCGAGGACGCAAGTTTACTCAATAAAGAATTCGGAGAAGTTTTCAGCCAAATTGATCTTATTAATCTTGAGAACTATCAGATTGCGGTGAAACTTATGATTGACGGCTATACTTCACGTCCGTTTTTGGCACGCACTCTTCCCCTTCCGATATCCCGTAATCAAAACCGCGCGAAGGTAATTAAGGTCTCGCAGGAACGCTGGGGTAAAAAGGCTAAAGGTAAAATTGAGGAAGACGAGACGCAGTTAAGCGAGCAGTTGTCAACAGATGTTGAAAATAAAATTTAAAAAGTGCTAATATAAACTAAATGAATTATTTACTTAAAAGACACGGGTTTAAATTTTTTGAGTTAGTGTTGGTCGCCGCTTCCCTAATAATCGCAATTACCGTAATTAGAAATTCAACAAACTTCTTTCCTAAGGCATATTCGAAGTCTACTTTAACTCATACTTTCAAATCCGGCTGGAACTTGGTGTCTATTCCTTTTCGGGAATATTCGGCGGAAGGTTTGTGTGCAAACTATAATTTCGAAGAGGTTGCCCGCTGGAACGGCGAAACTTGGGAAAGATATAGCTGCATTGACCTCGGTCCCGCAAATTTTACTATCACGCCTTACAAAGCTTTTTTCGTAAAACAACTTTCCGACAGTTATCCTGTTACTTTTATGGGAAAGCAAGAAAGATTTAGTTTTAAAATGACTCCGGGTTGGAATTCGTTTTATGTTGCGGCAAAATTCCAAAATTACAAGTTGGCCTCGGATTTATGTTCAAAATCACCACAGCAAGGTTTTGAGATTACCCAGGTCGCCAGATGGGTGTTTAATGAATGGAATATACATACGTGCGGAGTTCCCTTCAATGATTTCCCAATCATGAAAGGTGAAAACTATTTCCTCAAGACTAGTGTACCAGGCTCAACCGATAGTACCGAAGGTACAAATCCCTCAATGATGCTTGTTACCCCGGAGTAACCCATAGTGTACCATAGGTACACATTAGGTTTTAAGTAATAAGTAATAGGTTGTAAGTTGGGTTTCTATTTGATGGTTTTTCGGAAAGTCCAGATTTGTTTACCTAATCGCTCGTAAAAATTCTTTATTTCTTCAGTTTTGATATCAGAATACAAGGTTGAGATTATATCGAGAAATGCTTTAACTTCGTTCACTGATCCAATTGATATAGTCAAAAAATACTTGAATTCCTTTTTTGAGCCTCTACCATACCCTTCGGCGATATTAGCTGATATCGAAGTCGAGGCTCTTAGAATTTGGTCATTTAAGGAAAAATTACTCTTAAGTGAGGCTGATTTGGTTATTTTAAATACATATTTGACACCTTCCAGGCTCAATTTATAAATTCGCAAATCTTCATAACTCATATACCAAAAGTACAGTGTATGACACTTTTATCTTACAACTTATTACTTACTATCTACTACCTAATACTTACTACTTATAACTTAATACCTATAGCCTATAACACTTGACAAATCGTTTTTCTTGTTGTATAGTATCCCCATACTCGATTAATACCTAAATAGTATTTATCAAGTATTTTTTTGACATACAAAAAAAGAATTGCTTTAGAGGACAGCCCTACCAGAGCTGGCAAGATTCTGGTAAAAGTTAATTAAAATTTTAATTAACTATTAATAATTAATAGTTTGTATTACCCACCTCTAGACGGTGGGTTTATTTGTTTTATGGGGGTTGGTATTAACTCACTGATCCCCAATAAAACATTCTTCTCTAAAGCTTCAAGAAATAAATCAAAAATTAATTAGCAGTTAGTTGAGAGAGGTTTGCAGTGGACAGAAATATTTTCTTGGCCACCGCCCTCTTTCAACTGGCTGTTATTTATCCCGCGAAGTTTTTATAAACGGAGTGGGAACTCAGTCAGTTTAGGTACGGATTTAGCAAGTAGTAATAAGTTTGCTTATAACCTACAACCTAAAACCTATAACCTAAATAATCGCTCTTTAAAAATCCAGGTTAAAAATTACTAAAGGCGAAATTACATACCTCTATGGGGGTATGGAGAAGATTAAGTCACTATAAGTAAGAAGTAGCCAAATACATAATAGTTTAAAAAAATATTCTACTTCTAGATTAACTTACCACTTGTCTTTTCCCTACCCTCAATAGAGGTTACTGCAACGGCCCCAGTTTTCAAAAAAGCTTGAGTTAGGCTTTTCCACTAAGGAATCGCAATCCTCAAGTCCGAGTAAGAAAGCATGTCCGGATGACATTTGAGTCAGTGAAAGTTCAAAGTGTCACAGCTCAATAGCTGGCAGGGAATAATTTGGGTTTCACGAGTATACAAGGAGATTTAGTCATGAAGCACCGTTTGTTTCAAATGCTGATGGCATTTGTTACCATCGTAGCTTTGGTCTTTGGCCAAGCTGCAACATATGGTAACGTGCCTGACAGCGTTGGCGAAAAGACGATTGCGACTATCAGTCAAGCCGTCGTAAAAGTCACCAACGCATTGGCGTGTGGGAATAAATGCCCGCCGCCTCC
>Ga0208375_1003053_pt1 | contig 14776 bp, 13 predicted proteins | sample RifOxyD1_FD_184038 | JGI IMG/M metagenome (GOLD analysis project Ga0208375, IMG submission 184038) | Soil microbial communities from Rifle, Colorado - Rifle Oxygen_injection D1 (SPAdes) | ecosystem: Environmental > Terrestrial > Deep subsurface > Rock core/Sediment | place: Rifle, Colorado... | reverse complement strand
AAATTACTCCTTTTGTTAAAGGTTCAGATTTGTTCATATGCGAAGCGAGTTTTGGCGATGATTTGAAAGATTTGGCAAAAGAGCATCTTCATTTAACTGCTGGGCAGGCGGGGGAGATTGCAAAAAAATCTAATTCCAAAAAATTAATTTTAACTCACATCAGCCAAAGATATGAAGTGAATTTAAAAGAACTTGTTAATTATGCAAAAGAAAATTTTAAAGATGTAAAAATTGCAGAAGATTTTGATGAAGAAGTTGTTTAGAGATATTGAGGAAAAGTTTTTCTCATTAAATCTCTTAGGGCAGGATCTTTCTTAGTTATTATTTTAACTCCATTTTCAACTTCTTCAGAATATTCTTCATAAATTGAACTTATTATCATTGCAAGATATCTTTCCTTTTTCTTTCCTTTAGGCAAATCTTCTGAAAACTTTAGGGCTTTCCTTAAACATCTTTCAACACTTTCAAGATGCTCTCCTGCAGGTCTACAAATTATTGATGCTTTTAAAATTTTATTTGTAATGACATTATTTCCTATTAGAGTGTATCTTCCAACGGGGATTTTAACTCTTGTGAGAATTTCTGCGTCGATGAATCCTCCGTGTTGGTCTCCGTCAGCTAGAAATACATGAACTCCCCAACCTTCTTGGTAAAGGGGTTCGTCTTGAATATACATTATATTATTCCATTCTTCAATTGCTTTAGAAGCAGTGTCTCCTGCTCCATACACATGAAGTCCGACAACATCATATAATTTTCCTTCAACTAATTTATCCAGTTTCATTAAGAAATAACTAAAAGAATAATATATAAGAATTGTCGTGTCAAATGGAAAGATTTTAAATAGGATTTTTTCTTAATTTATTGATGCCCCCTGTAGCTCAACTCGGCACCACGCTCGAGTCAAGGGTTATTGGACGGCTCGCGTAATACCTCGGCCTGGATATCCAGTCTTCGAGAGTATAAGCCCCTGTAGCTCAGCCTGGATAGAGCATTAGCCTTCTAAGCTAAGGGTCGCAGGTTCAAATCCTGTCGGGGGCGTTTAAAATGAAAAATATAAAAGGGGGAATCTCAAAAGTTGCAATTGTAAAATGTTATTCTTATAATCAAAAAGAAGTTGATAATGCTGTAAAAAAATCTTTGGAATTAGCTGAGATAAAAATTCCTTTCCGCAAAACTGTTTTAATCAAACCGAACATCGTAGGAAGTTTTCCAAAAAAGCAAAAAATCGCTACAACAAATCCGACGGTCATTGAAGCAATTTGCAAAATTTTAAAAAATAGAAAATGCAAAATTATCATCGGAGAATCTTCTTTTATGAATACAATTAATGCATTCAAGGATTCGGGAATAGAAAAAATTGCCAAAAAATACGGAGCTGTTTTAATTTTTGAGCAGGATAAATTGATTAAGATTAAAGATTCCAAAGCAAAAATTTTGAAGGAATTTAGAATTTCAAAAACCCTAAAAAATGCTGATTTGATTATTAATATTCCTAAATTAAAAACGCATCTTTTGACTAAAATCTCTGGTGCAATAAAAAATATTTACGGAGTAATTCCAGGGGGAATGAAACAAAAATTGCACGCTTTTGCCTCGAATGAAAAAAAATTTTCAAGTTTACTAGTTGATATTTATCAAAATATTTTGCCAGAAATTACAATTATGGATGGAATTGAAGCAATGGAAGGGAAGGGTCCGACTGCGGGAAATTTGAAAAAAGCAAATCGGATTATTGTTTCAAGGGATGGAATTGCTGTGGATATCGTCGCTGCAAGGATTATGGGGTACAAAATTAAAAATATCTATATGATTAAAGAGTCCTTAAAAAGGAAAATTTCTTCAGGCAAATTTTTACTTGTTGGAGAAAAAGAAATTCCCTCGCTTGGATTTGACAAACCCCATGTCAGAAATAAACTTTCTAAAAATATTTTAAGATTGCTCAAGGTTAAGCCGATTGTTGTTAATAAAGAGAAATGCATTAAATGTGGAATTTGCGCTAAGCATTGCCCGATGTCTGTGATAAAATTATCTCCTTACCCTATTGTAGACAAGAAAAAATGCATCCGATGTTTTTGTTGCATGGAAATTTGTCCGAATCATGCCCTTTATCTTAAGGAATAATATTAACAAATAATTTTAAATAGGTTCCCCTTTTGACTAATATACGCGGAGGTGGCACAGCGGCTACTGCGGTCGGTTGCAGCCCGGCTTTTCGTGGGTTCGAGTCCCACCCTTCGCTTAATTGAATTTTCTGTTGGCGGGACTCTTCGAGTCCGCAACTCCCAACTTCGCACGATGCAACTTGGATTATGCATCTACCATCCCACTGGGATGACTCAACTTTGTTGAGCCTCAGAAGTTGCTCGCCCTTCGCATTCAAAAATTTTAAGTTAGGAAAACTCTTCGAGTCCGCAACTCAAGCCCACGCTCGCTAAAGATTAATAACAATCTTTTTATAGATTAATTCATATTTTATACTATGCCTTTTGTCGTCAAGAAAAAAATCAATGGAAATGAATATTATTATTTAAATGAAAACAAAAGAGTCGACGGAAAAGTTAAGACAAAATCAATTGCTTATCTTGGAAAAAACAAAAAAATCGCAGACAAAAAGGCAAAGGAAATAATTAAAAATACAAAAGAAGTAAAAATTCAAAAATATAAAATGGACGCGAAAAAATTAAAGCATGAAAAAATCTCCATCGAAGAACTCGCAAATTTTTGCAAGTCAAAAGGTTTTATTTTCAGAAGTTCGGAAATTTATGGCGGGCTTGCTGGTTTTTGGGATTTTGGTCCGCTCGGAGTTGAGTTATTCAATAATTTAAAAAAAGAATGGTGGAAATTTTTTGTTCATAACAAAAACAATATGGTTGGAATTGATGCGAGCATAATTTCTCATCCGCGAACATGGAAGGCATCAGGGCATATTCAAAATTTTAATGATGTCGCTGTGACTTGCAAAAAATGCAAAAAATCGACTAAGATTGATAAATCAGAAGTTGGAAAAGTCAAATGCGAATGCGGGGGGGAATATGATGTGCTTGGAGAATTTAGTCTGATGTTTAAAACAAAAGTTGGCGCTTTGAACGCAGAAGAAGCTTATCTCCGAGGAGAAACCGCGCAAGGAATGTTCATGGATTTTAAATTAATTCAGCAAACTTCTCGCATGCAACTTCCGTTTGGAATCGCGCAGATTGGAAAATGTTTTAGAAATGAAATCGCTCCGAGGGATTTTTTATTTCGAAGCAGGGAATTTAATATCGGAGAATTTGAATTTTTTATAAATCCTGAAGAAAAAAAATGCAATTTACTCGAGGATGAACATCTTAATGTTGAATTTAATTTTTTGGATGCCGAAACTCAAAAGGAAGGAAAAGAAATTTTGAAAAAAGTGAAGATGAAAGATCTTTTGAAAAAAGAAAAACTTGAAGAATGGCATGCGTATTGGCTCGCTGAGCAAATTTTATGGTTGAATCAAATTGGTTTGACTGAAATAAAAATAAGAGAGCATACAAAAGAAGAATTAAGTCATTACAGTTCTGCGACTTTTGATTTGGATTATGAATATCCATTTGGTTCAAAAGAATTAGGAGGAATTGCAAATCGTGGGCAATATGATTTAACACAGCATCAGAATGAAAGCAAGGAAAATTTGGAAGTCTACGACGAGAAATATAAAAATAAAATAATCCCCAAAGTTATTGAACCAACTTTTGGAATGGAGAGAATTTTTTTAGCAACTTTAACAAAAGCATATTCAAAAAATGAAAAAGGGGAAATTATTTTGTGTTTGCATCCAAAACTCGCGCCAATAAAAGCAGCGGTTTTTCCAATTGTAAAACAGCTAGAATTTGAAAAAATCGCAGATGAAGTTGTGAAGGATTTGAAAAAAGAATGGAATGTTGTTTATGACCAGTCGGGTTCAATTGGAAGACGTTATGCGAGAAATGATGAAGTCGGAACGCCATATTGCATAACCGTCGATGGGAATTCTCTTAAAAATAAAGATGTTACAATAAGGGAGAGAGATACGACAAGACAGATACGCGTAAAAATTTCTGAATTGAAAAATGTTTTGAGACAGTTAATTGAGGAAGAAATAGAATTTGAAAAAGCAGGAAAATTAATCGGGTAAATTTTTTCCTTGTTTGTGATTTATATAAATGCAAATTAATATCGCTGAGCAGATTCCTAAATTGTCTATTAAAATATCCCCAAAACTTGAATATCTGAATGGAACAAAAAATTGATGAATCTCGTCGAGGATTGCTTGAATTATAGAAATTATCCAAGTTGTTAAGATGTAACTGCTTTTCATTTTTTTATTTCCTTTTATTGCTGAAAGAACAAAGAAACTAAATAAGAAAAAAACGATAAAGTGGTAGGCGATTGGAATTAAATTTCCTCCTTTTGTTGGAATTCCTTCAACTCCAGATAAAGAAGAGAAATGAAAAATTTCTATTGAAAGAAGAATTACTAAAAGAATTGAGAACAATTTTTTTCCTCTTATTTTTTGCATGAAATCAAATATTTTTCTTGCTTAAAAGAATTGTTGTGATTAATGACTCTGGGGAGTGTCCTTATTCCCAACTTCGCACAAAGTCTTTTTTCAGGCGATACTTTTACCACGAAGTCGCTCACCTCCCGAATTGAAATTTTATAGTGTTTACATGTAGTAAGTACTCTAAGAAATGAAATGGCATCTAAAGATGCCATGTATGACTCTGGGGAGTGCTGACCTCCCGGCCTCGGCCTCATGAGAGCCGCGCTCTACCGCTGAGCTACAGAGTCGAAATTAGGAAAATGGGAATGTTTAAAAGTTTTGAGGTTTATTATATTTCATGGTTTTAGAAGAGGTTGTTGTTAATTCCGCAGATGCATTGGTTAGAAATTTGGTAAGTGTGATAGCAGCCCTCGGCGGGATTATTGTTATTTATCTTATTTTTCAGATAATTAATTTTTCTATTAATCGTAAGAAACTAAATAAGATAAAAGTTATTGATGAGAAAATTGATAAGATTATGAATTTGTTGGAGAAGAAAAAGAAATAATTATATCTAAAAATTACTTCGCGATTAATTTCGGCTTTTCAAGTCGCTCTTGTTTTTTTAATCTTAGCAAAAATCCCGCCATTTGATTTCTTATTTTTTTACTCGGCATAGTATTCTGAAGAATTCTTTTGTTTTCTTCAAAATCTTCCTTGAATTCAATGCCGCCTTTGATTAAACCATGCGCGGATTTTCTTACTAATTTTGATTTGATTTTTCCCATAATCTATCTCTTATTTTTACTTATTTAAAGTTTTTGTTTATAGTTTTTTGTCTGAAGTTATCTTTTTACTATTTAATTCTTGATTTCAAATAATTCGCGACCTCACACGATGCAACTTGGATCATGCATCTACCACGAAATCGCTCACCCCTATAACTCCTCTTTCGTCGGAGACCCACCCTTCTTTCTGCATTGAACGAGCCAAAATTTTAGTAAAATCAAGAACTCCAGACAACGCTTTTCACAACTTTTCAATATTTTCCAGATTTTTGATTGCTTCAATCAAATTTTCTAATTTTTTAACAGGACTTCCTAGACTTAAAATTGTATATGGGAGATTCAGTTCCCCTGCTTTTTTACTTGATTTGATAATGTCATCTTCGCTTATTTTCTTTTTATTGTAAGCAATCAGCAACGATTCTTTGTTATCTTTTTTTATTTTCAAAACTAAATCATTCTTGTTGAAGTTCTTGATGTCAATAATCTCAATTGATTTTTCGTTCAAAAATTCTTTCACATTATTGAAAAATTTATCGTCTTCTTTCAAAGTGGCTTTCTTTTTCTTAGAAACTTTTTTTACAGACTTCCTCTTGATTGGATTAGGTTTCTCTTCGAGGAAAGGGGTTTCTTCTTTTTTATTAAATATATCCAGTTCTTTTTTGGGTTCTTCTTTTGATGTTTCAAGGAAGATTTCTTTTTTTATCGGAATTTCTTCTGGTTTTTTGTCCTCGATAATTTCTTTTTTGGGTTCAGGGAATTCACTTTCTGGAATTGTGAAGTATCTCCAGATTATTTTTCCGTCCTTTTGGAAACTTACTGCAAAATCCTTTATGTTTCTTAATGCAACTCTTATCGCAGGGTCCTGAAAATAATCCTCTAAAAATTTTTTTTCTTTTAATAATAAGTAAGCATCTTTTTCTTTGCTTTTCAGATAATTTGAAAATCTTTCTAATAAATGACCTTGGTCTGGTAAGAAATACACTGGGGAGTTCCCGACTCTTAAATTGCTTATTTTTATTTTTCTGTCGGAAATTAATTCAGAAAGAAAAGCCGACGCAAAAAGAATACTCAGGCCAGTTTCGCTCGCAATATGAACTGGTAGACTTGGTCCCCTCCTTCGGATTATTGTGATTATTTTTTCTTTTAATTGCGTTGCATCCTGTATGGGCATTAATCTAAAAGAAAGAAAGGGATTATAAGGTTTTTGATGATTCTTCTTTTAATATGGAAATAAATAAAAGGAGATTTTCTTTTTAGTATTTATGTCAAATGCAACTTTTTATTATCAATCTCCCTTAGCCCTAAGTAAAGATAGGGGTTTCTTAGAAAATTTATTCAAGGATGATGAAAGAAGTCATATCGAGAATGTCAATAATCTTGTTTCAAAACTTGCAATGGCAAAAGAAAATCTTTCTGAGGATTCAAGATGGAGAGTTCATTGCCGAGAATTAAATTTCCCTTTTTTTACTTTTTATATAGAATCTTATAATAGCCTTTGGGCTGCTTCTAGAGAATTATTTAATGTAACTTATCCATTATATCCTCTTTTTATTGAAGGAGATAAAACAGGAATATCTATTGTTGAAAGATTTTTAGAAGATGAAATGCAAGGACATTTAGAAAAAAAATTGTTCCCTTTATTTACTAAAATGAAGAAAATAGTTTTGCCTGAGTCCTATTCTGTTGCTAGGGTTTCACCCATTTAACTTCATAATAAGTCACGGCTCCTTCTTCGTCGACAATTGCAAGAAGAAGATTTTTTTTTGTGGAATGCGCGACGCGGTTTTTCGACGAGAATTCGTGCCAAGTCAATCTCCCTGATTCGTGGTCAACAAAAACAATCCATTTTGCGTGTTTCTCTCCGGGTTTTGCCCCTTTTTCATAAACCCGAAATTCCGCTCCAAATTTCAACGCGGTTTTTACAACATAACCTTTTTCCCGCAAATCTCTGAAAACAGAATATTTAATGTTGATATTCTTGTCAATCTTCTGAAATTTTTTTATCAATTCTTCTTCCTGAATAATTTTTTTTCCAGAAAAGATTTCCATTTTTTTTCTTCCAACAAGGAACAGAGTTTCAGATAAAGAATATTGTATTTTATTTTCAATTGATTCGCCGAAAGAACTTTTTTTATAAAGTGCGTGAGCTTCTGAAGTGTTGCTGAACACAGTCTTTCCCACTAGATGAGCTTGAATTTTTTCCATATTTAGAATAAGCAAGAAGGTTATTTAAAATTAGCGTTGGTTACAAGACAATCCATCCAACAAGAATTATTCCTAAGATGAGAGAGATTATTTCCAGAATATTTTTTGGATAATTTTTTTCTTTGTGAAGTTCAGGGAATAAATCCGACACAGCGATATAAATAAAACCCCCTGCGGCGATGGCGATTGCGTAAGGGACGCTGCTTTCTATTTTTGTTAAGAAGAAATATCCTGCGAGCGCGCCGATTATTGCGAATCCTGCTGAAAGAAAATTAAACGCGAGAGCTTTTGTTTTTGTAAGTCCGCCTTGGATTAATATTGCGTAATCTCCTATTTCTTGAGGGATCTCATGAAAAATTATCGCGATGCTGATTGCAATTCCCGAAGGAATGCTAACTAAAAATCCCGAAGCAACGATTATACCGTCGATAAAATTATGCATTCCGTCTCCCAACAGATTTAGATATACAACTGGGTGAAGGCATCCTTCGCAAGTTTCTTTGTGAGAATGGTGCCAATGAATTGCTGATTCTAAAATGAAAAAAGAGACAAGACCGATTACAACAAAATTATAATTTTGCAAATTCTCAAAACTTTCAGGGATTAAATCAAAAAAAGCTGTCGCGAGCATGGATCCTGCTGCGAATGCAACGAGAATCATTAAAAATTTTTCAAAACGTTTTTCTTTTTTTCCTAAGAATAAAATTCCTAGAAGAGAGACGACGCTGATTAGAATTACTGATAACAAAATATAAAATAATTGATGAGCCATATTTTTATTTGGATAACAATATTTAAAAATCTGCTTTTTCTAAAAGAATTATGAAACTAACGCAAAATCTTTTGGTTATGATTTTAGTGTTAGTCCTGACTCTAATTTAGAGCCAGATTTCTTTAACCTTTGAAAATGGCTCTTAATATATCCTCAATTTATTCTGAATTTGATTTTTTTATTTGGAATTTTAATAATAGGTTTTTACTTTGTTATGGGAAATTTTTATTTTTGTACTTCCCACCCGCCCATTTTATATCCCAACTACACTCGCTCCAAAGTCGCTCGCAAGATTCTATAAATTCAAAAATAAAAATTTCTCATTTCATCGAGGGTAATTTTAATTTTCACTCAAATAATTCTGAAAGGAGGTTTTTGGAAAATGACAATTACTAAAATATGTTCTGAAGAAATTGTTGACGGCGGGGAATATAAAAAAGATTGTCGCACCACGCATATTCGAGTTGAAGGAAAAAATTTTGTCCAATATTTTTGCAACCCAACGCCAGAATTCAGTATGAAAAAAGTTCAGTCAGATGTCGAAGGGTTTATCGCTCATGCGAAGGAAGTTAACGGGCATATTTTTTCCTATGTTCTTGAAACAATCGGAGGAGAAGTTCAGACAACTTTTCATTATCAGAGTTAACAAACTTTAAATATTAATTTTATCTGATTATAAAATGAAAGAGTATTCTTTTAATTTAGTGGAAAAAAAATGGCAGAAAAAGTGGGAACAGGGAAAAATTTTTGAAGTGAAAGCAGATCCAAAAAAAGTCTTACCCTCGGGTATAACCTCTTCGAGGTCTAAGTTTTACAATCTGGAAATGTTTCCGTATCCGTCTGCTTCGGGGTTGCATATGGGGCATGCTTTAAATTTTTCAATTGGAGATGTTTATGCAAGATTCAAAAGAATGAGAGGATTTAATGTTCTTTATCCTATGGGGTTCGACGCATTAGGTTTGCCTGCTGAAAATGCAGCGATAAAAGCAGGAGAACATCCGAAGCCATTTACTGAAAAAGCAATTAAAAATTATGTCAAGCAAATGAAAGAAATGGGACTAAGTTACGACTGGTCCAAAACTCTCGCGACAATGGATCCCCGATATTATAAATGGAATCAATTCTGGTTTTTAAAATTTCTGGAAACAGGTTTAATATACAGAAAAAAAGCTCCTGTCAACTGGTGTCCTAAATGTAATACTGTTCTCGCAAATGAACAAGTTCAAAATGGAAAATGCTGGAGACATGAAGATACTGAAATAGAAATTAAACATTTGGAGCAATGGTATCTTAAAACAACAAAATATGCAGAAGAATTATTAGACAAAATTGACGAACTTGATTGGCCTGAGAAAATAAAATTAATGCAAAAGAACTGGATTGGAAAATCGCATGGAACTGAAATTGATTTTGAGATTGAAACTCCGTCGGAGATTTCGAATGTTGTGATTGTTCATGGATGTCCGGATAGCAATGAACCAAGAGACCCCGAAAAAAGAACTTATGAAAAACATTGGAGATTATGGCTTATAGAAAATTTGAAGAAGAAAAATATTCAGACTGATGCCCCTTTAATGCCTGAGCCTTGGGCTCCAGATTATAAAAAGTGGAAGAAGGAATTTGATAAATTAAACATTAATGAAGAGAGTGTTTTAATTGGGCATAGCTGTGGATGTGCTTTTTTGGTTAGGTGGCTTGGGGATACTAAAAAGAAGATTAAGAAATTAATTTTAGTTGCTCCTTGGAAAATTGCTTATAGAAAAGACGGAAGCGATAGAAATTTTTACGAATATAAAATTGGAGATTCTGTTAAATCTCAAACAAAAGAGGTGATAATCTTTACTTCTGATGATGAAGAAAAAGACGGAAAAGAAAGCGTGAAAATTTTCCATGATTCTCTTGGAGGCAATGTTATTGAACTAAAAAATCACGGGCATTTTACTTTTGGAGATATGGGAACTTATGAATTTCCCGAACTTTTGGATGGAATTGTTTCAAACAAAAAATTCCCCATCTTCACAACTCGTCCTGATACTATTTTCGGAGTTACATTTATGGTTGTTTCAGCGCAGCACCCTAAACTTTTTGATTTAGTAACAGAAGAACAGAAAAAAGATATTGAGAAATTTTTGAAAAAAATAAAATCAGTTTCTGAAAAAGAACTAGAAGACATGGAAAAAGAAGGTGTTTTTACTGGGAGTTATGCAATAAATCCAGTTACAGAGGAGAGAATTCCGGTTTATGCGGGTAATTTTGTCGTCGCTGATTACGGCAGTGGGATGGTGATGGCTGTTCCTGCGCATGATCAAAGAGATTTTAAATTCGCGAAGAAATATAAAATTGAAGTCAAACAAGTTATTGATGGGGAGATAACTAAAGACCGCGCTTATACTGGTTCAGGTATATTAATTAATTCTGAAAAATTTAATGGATTAAATAATGAAGAAGCAAGAAAGAAAATTACTGAATATCTTGAAAAGAAAAAATTAGGAAGAAAAGTTATTCAATATAAGCTAAGAGATTGGGGATTTTCCCGTCAGAGATATTGGGGGACACCGATACCTATTATTAATTGCAGTAAATGCGGTTTGGTGCCTGTGCCTTTTGAAGATTTACCTGTTAAACTTCCGGATAAAATTGAATTTGGAAAAGGAAATCCTTTAGAGACAAATGAAAAATGGATTAATGTTAAATGCCCGAAATGCAAAGGCAAAGCGAAAAGAGAACCAGACACAATGGATACTTTTTTTGATTCGTCGTGGTATTATCTTAGATATCCTGACAATCAAAACGAAAAAGAACCTTTCAGCAAAAAAAATATTGATTATTGGTTGCCTGTTGATCAATATATCGGTGGAGCAGAACACGCATGTATGCATTTAATTTACGCAAGATTTTTTACAAAAGCCCTGAGAGATTTAGGTTACTTGAATTTTGATGAACCTTTTACGAGATTATTTAATCAGGGAATGTTGCATGGGGCAGACGGGGAAAAGATGTCCAAATCAAGAGGAAATGTGATTAATCCCGACGAAGTGTCTAAAAAATATGGAATGGATACGGCAAGATTTTTTTTGCTCTCTCTCGCAACTCCTGAAAAGGACAGAGATTGGAGCGAGGAAGGGATTCAGGGAAGTTTAAAATTAATCAGAAATATTTTTAATAAATTTGAAACAATAAAAATAGGAAAATCCAATCCGAAAACGATAAGCAAATTAAATAAAATAATTAAGGAAGTTACAAATCAGATTGAAAGTTTCAAATATAATCTGGCTATAATAAAAATTCGTGAATTGTTTAATTCTTTTGGAGAAGAAGAAAGCAAGGATGCGCTTGAAAAAAGTTTGAAATTGCTTCATCCGTTTTGTCCGCATATCACCGAGGAGCTTTGGGAAAAAATTGGCGGGAAGGGATTTATCAGTTTAGCAAAATGGCCTGAGGCAGATGAATCAAAAATAGATGAAAATTTGGAGAAGCAAGAAGAAATGATTAAGAAAATTGTTTCTGATATAATAAATATAAAAAATCTTACGGGAGATAAAAATCCTTGTGTTTATATCTATGCAGTTCCGCAGGATTTTCCAATAATAAAAGAAAATGAAAATGTAATTTCTAATCTTTCAGGGTCTGCAGTATCTTCTTATTCTGTTACTGACCCTCTTGTGAAATCTGGAGAGAAAGACCCTCAGAGAAAAGCGAAAAAAGCAAAACTTGGAAGACCAGGAATTTATTTAGAGTAGTTACCTTTTTATAATCTTTTTACTAAATTTAATTTATGAAAGAAAAAGGGGCAGATAAAAATTTTCTTTTAGATAAAGAAGGCAAAAAAATTCCTTTTTTTTGCGGGAAGAATCTTTTGATTTTTTTTATAATAATTTTTTTTAGCATAATTCTCATCGCTATTTTTACCTTGAAATTTTCTCAGAGCATTGAAAATCTTTCTGTTTGTGGCGACGGGACGAATTATAATTTGTGTTCAGAAAGAAAACCTTATTTTTGTTCTGACGGAGTTTTGATAGAAAATGCTGATTTGTGCGGATGCTCTGAAAATTCAACTATTGAAAATGATAACTGCATGTTCAAATATCAAACTGATTCAAAGGAGATAGTTTTAAATTACACATTGCGAGGAGAGAAGAAGCAAATTAATTTTGTTGCTTATGGCGGGTTGGCGAATTATCTTTCTGAACTTCCGAATCCAATAAGTTATCGCGGAAATGAAAAACCTTCAAGAAGCGATTTCAAACTTAGAAATATAAACGAAGCTGAGCAAAGAAATCTGCTTTTGCCGTTGGTGACTGAAATTCAAAATATCGCAGACAATCAAGACGACCAAGTTAGAATTGCAGTGAGTCTTGTCCAGGAAATTCCTTTTGGTTCTTCTGGGAAATTAACTGAACTTTCAGATTTTCAAACTGAAGATTCAAGATATCCCTATGAAGTTCTCTTTGATGACGAGGGAGTTTGCGGAGAGAAATCAGAATTGCTCGCTTTTTTATTGAAGGAAATGGGTTATGAAATTGTTATCTTTTATTATAAGCCAGAAAATCATGAAGCAGTTGGAATTAAGTGTCCAATCAAATACAGCGTCGGTGAAACCGGTTATTGTTTTGTTGAAACTTCAGGACCTAGTATCATAACAAACAGCGAATTAAGTTATTCGGGAGGATTAAAATTGTCCTCTGTTCCGGAGATTATACTAATTTCCCGAGGATATTCCTTGAATGAAGATTTGTATGAATATAAAGATGCTAAAGAATTTGCTGCTCTTGAAAAAAAGATTGAAAAGAATGGCGGGCTTAATATTTTTGAGCAATCCAAATTAGAAGAACTCAGAGAAAAATATAACCTGGATGGGCCGTATAATTTGTAAATTTTAATTAGAAAGAAAATTATTCCAGAACAGCTTTAATCCTTCTCACACCATTTGACGAAGCTTCTTCTTTTAGAATTTTGAAATGTCCGAGTTCGCAAGTGTTTTTTACATGGGGGCCAGAGCAAATTTCTTTTGAGAAATTTTTGATTGTGTAAACAGAGACAATGTCGGGATATTTTTTATCGAAAATTCCGCACGCGCCTTTTTTTCTCGCTTCTTCAGGAGACATTTCTTCTCGAAGAACTTCGCATGAATTTTGTATTTGCGTGTTAACCAAATCTTCAACTTTTTCCAATTCTTCTTCTGTTAATTTTCTTGAAAAAGAAAAATCTAATCTTAATCTTTCCGGAGTTATGTTCGAACCTCTCTGGATTATTGAATCGTCTTTAAGCACAATTTGCAGAGATTTTAATAATAAATGCGTTGCTGTGTGAAGTTTTGTTGTTGCTTCGCTGTTATCCGCAAGTCCTGACTTGAATTTTCCTGCCGTCGCTGTTCGCGAAAGTTCTTGATGAATCTCGCATTCTTTATCAAAACCTTTTTTGTCTACTTTAATTTTATTTTCATTCGCAAGTTCTAAAGTCATTTCAATTGGAAAACCATAAGACTGGTAAAGCAAAAATGCATCTTTACAATTAATTTCTTTTTTGTCACTTGCAATTTTTTTAAATTTGTTCAGCCCTTTCTCCAGAGTTGAATTAAATCTTTCTTCTTCTTGTTTTAATTCTTCTAAAATTTTTTTCTTGTTTTTTTGCAAGTGATTGTAATCATTGTAAATTTCAAAAACTGGTTCAGCAACTTTTGAAACAAAATTTTCCATTCCCAGTTCTTTTCCGTATTTTACTGCTCTTCTAATTAACCTTCTTAAAATATACCCTTGTTCTGTGTTTGATGATGAAACTCCGTCGGCAATTATAAAAACTGACGCTTTGATGTGGTCTGCAATAATCCTCATTGCCCTTTCATTTTTTAAATATTTTTTTCCTGAAGTTTTTTCTATTTTTTTAATTATGGGTAAGAAGCAATTAGTTAGATAATTATCTTCAAATCCGTTGAGGATTGCAATTGTTCGTTCAACGCCCATTCCTGTATCAACATTTTTTTGTTTCGCAAGATTGTATTTTCCTTTTTCGTCCTTGTTGTATTGCATTAAAACATCATTCCAGATTTCAACCCAGTTCTCGTCGTCGGAATTAAATTTTTCTGGAGCAGGTTTGTTTTTTGGTTTCCAAAAAAACATTTCTGTGTCTGGACCGCAAGGTCCTGTTTTTCCTGCAGGCCCCCACCAATTATTTTTGCTCTCGTAAATTCCACCTTTGAGATAAGCAATTCTCTTTTTTGGAATTCCAAGTTCTTCCCAGATTTTTGCAGCTTCTTCATCTTTTGGAACTTGTGATTCACGTTCATCTCCTCCAAATATCGTTACAGCAAGTTTTTCAATGGGAATCTCCAAAACTTTTGTTAAGAATTCAAAACTCCATTCAATTGCTTCTTTTTTAAAATAATCTCCGACACTCCAGTTTCCTAGCATTTCAAAGAATGTGTGGTGTGTTGTGTCTCCGACTTCTTCAATGTCTCCTGTTCGAATGCATTTTTGAACATTTGTTAATCTTTGTCCAAGAGGATGTTTTTGTCCTAATAAAAAAGGA
>Ga0208375_1003052_pt1 | contig 14777 bp, 15 predicted proteins | sample RifOxyD1_FD_184038 | JGI IMG/M metagenome (GOLD analysis project Ga0208375, IMG submission 184038) | Soil microbial communities from Rifle, Colorado - Rifle Oxygen_injection D1 (SPAdes) | ecosystem: Environmental > Terrestrial > Deep subsurface > Rock core/Sediment | place: Rifle, Colorado... | reverse complement strand
ATTGGATATCACCAATGGACTTGGTACTAAGTTAAAACACAAACCGAGGAGCCGGATGCGTAAATTGCGCAAGTCCGGTTCTAACAGGAGCGCGGGCTGGCAACAGCTTGCGTTTACTTAATGATGCTTCTGATGGTGGTCGGGATTATGGGTCTTTCTGCCTGCGGTGATGGAAATTTTGCCGGCAGCTGTTCTGAATCGGCGCAGAAGAATATTCTTTGCGTTGACTATTATGACGGTTACACCGAAGCGACGGCAAAACAAACCTGCGCTTCGACTGCGCAAAACACGTTCGGGACCGAAACCTGCGAGAAAATCAACACGACCTGGACCAAGGTCGCCGGCAAATGCAAGGTCATTGAAAACCTCAACAAGGACCGGACATCGAAGATTTCGTATTACACCGGCGGCTACAACGCCACCACCGCGCTTGCCCATTGCAATGCTTACAAGAGTATTGCCGGCTATTCATCCGAGTGGCTTGCCGGCGAATAAGGTTTTTTGCAGCGCGTGCGACCGCAGCAGGCAGTCCTCCATGGCGAGGCCTCCGAAATAATTGCCCGTGATGAAAAGGGTGTCGCCAAACAGGCCGCGTCCATTTAGATCATCAAGTAACTTGATCCACTCCCGATGCGCTGGCGCGAGATGCGGCAGCCGGACTGTCGCCCTTGCCTGATGTGCGGCCATTGGCATGCCCGGCTCCTTGCAGTGATACGTAAGGGCGCGGGTGGTTTCATCAGCAAGGTTTTCCTCCTCGCAAGAGACGTCACGCGATACCGCCGAGCGGTAGGGAAGCGAATCCCCGGCCGGAATCAATCCCGCGATGCGCGGAAGATTGAATTCACGCGACGGGGCGATGTGCGCGAAAGAATGCAGCGTGCTGGTGCAAATCCGGGCCAGCTGGGCTGAAAGCTCCGGCGCAATATTTTCAAGGAGGCGCGAGGTTTCGGGTGCCGGCGTGGCGAGCGCCAGCAGGCGGGATTCAATATGAATGCCGCCGCTTTCGTTGTCCGTACATATCCGGTAAAGCGGCCCCGCGCGTTCGATCCGGCTTGCGGCGGCGCCCGTGCGCATTTCAAAGCCTGATTTTGAAATCATCGCTCCCACCAGCGTGCCAAGTCCACCCTCCATTGTGAAGCTGCGCGGAAAATCCTTGTGACGCGGCCTTTTTTTAAAAACAAATTCCGCGCCGAAATCATCGGCGTCCTGGCAGATCACGGCATTCATGGCGGGGCGGATGACGCGGGCATAATTGCGTCTGCCGACGAGGGGTTCGAAAAAACCGCGCACAGTGCGCCCCCTGCGCCGCAGATATGCAAGCCGGGGCAGCCCGATCGCCAGTTCAAGAAAATCGAGGGAGGAGGCGATTGAACGCGTGGATGTTCCGTCGGTCATCAAAAACGGAAGTTTGCGCCTTGGCCGGACAAGCCCGGTCAGATCAAGTTCTTCAATTATGCCGATCAGTGTTGCGTATGAATTATAACAGGTGTGCGCGCCAAGTTCACACCAGAACCCGTCCGGCCTGCGCACGGTGTTGATGCAGCCGCCGGCTTGACGGGATTTTTCAAGTACGATGGCTTTCAAACCCCTGCGGGCGGCAAAGTGCGCAAATCCGAGACCGCTGATTCCTCCGCCGATGACGGCAAGATCGTACTTCAATCAGACAAGGTTTTCCGGGTTGAGCTGTTTGAGCTGGTCAGGGACGAACATGCCGTCCTTGCGCACGAGTTCGTTGTCAAACCAGATCTCACCGCCCCCGTGTTCTGCCGTCTGGATCATCACCATGTCCCAGTGGATCTTTGAACGGTTGCCGTTGTCGGCCTCGTCATAGGCCTGGCCGGGCGTGAAGTGGATCGAGCCCATGATTTTTTCGTCAAACAGTATGTCGCGCATCGCTTTTTTGACATACGGATTGAACCCGATGGCGAATTCGCCCACGTACCGGGCTCCTTCGTCGGTGTCGAGGATTTCATTAAGGGCTTTTGTGTCGGAGCCGGTGGCCTTGATGATTTTTCCGTTTTTGAATTCAAGACGGATGTCGTCAAACGACCGGCCGTTGCAGATCGTCCCGGCGTTGAAATGAATAACGCCGTTGACGCTGTCTTTTACGGGCGCCGTGAAAATCTCGCCGTCCGGAATGTTCAGTTCGCCGCAGCACGGGATGGCCGGGATGCCCTTGATCGAGAACGTGAGGTCCGTGTCGGCCGGACCCTTGAGCCGCACCCTGTCCGTGCTTTCCATGCGCACTTTGAGCGGTTTCACGGCCTCCGCCATTTTTGAATAGTTAAGCGTGCAGACGTCAAAATAAAAATTTTCGAACTGTTCGGTGCTCATCTGCGCGAGCTGCGCCATCGAGGCGTTGGGCCAGCGCAGCACAACCCATTTGCTGTGCCGCACGCGTTGGTCGAGCTGTGGCTTTTGCCAGTGCGTCTGGTAGGTTTTGAGTTTTTTGTCCGGAACATCCGAATATTCGGTGATGTTGTGATTGCCCCTGATGCCTATATACGCGTTCATCTGTTTCATGAATTCAAAGTCGCGGTGGCCGAGAAGTTTCATCTGTTCTTCGGTTGCGTTCATGAGAAGCGACCGCATGACGCGTGACTGGTAGGTGTTGACGAATGGAAGCCCGCCGGCTTCTGTAATGCGGTTTACAAGCAGCGAAATCATTTCGCTCTGGAGGTCAAAAGCTTCAACGAGCACTTTTTCGCCGGGTTTGATCTTCACCGAATAAGTTACAAGAATATCTGCCAGCTTTTTCATTCTTTGATCGATCATAACCCCTCCTTGACAAAGGTATAGCCTTTCAGACGGGACTAGGCTATCCCTTTGTTATCGCGGAGGGTCCAACGATGAGAATGCGCGAATGGGTCATTCTTTCCGGTACGTCAAACAGGCCTCTTGCTCAAAAAATCTGTGAAAAGCTTGGTAAACCACTTAGCAAAGTCGAGATCCGCCGCTTCAGTGACGGCGAGGTTTTTGTCGAGATCCGGGAAAACGTCCGTGGTCGTGATGTTTATGTGATCCAGAGCACCTGCTCTCCCGCCAATGATACGCTCATGGAGCTTTTGATCATGATCGATGCGCTCAAGCGCGCAAGCGCCCGCGAGATCAATGTCGTGATGCCTTATTACGGATATGCCCGGCAGGACCGCAAGGTGATGCCCCGCACCCCCATCAGCGCAAAACTTGTCGCGGATCTTCTTGCCACCGCCGGCGCCACCCGCGTGGTTTCGATGGATCTGCACGCGGGCCAGATACAGGGTTTTTTCAACATTCCTTTTGACAACATCTACTCGTCGCCGGTCATGCTCGATTATCTCAAGACGGAGGTTTCCGGAAAGGGCGACATCGTGTTGGTCAGTCCGGATGCCGGAGGCGTCGAGCGCGCGCGCGCGTTTGCAAAACGCCTGAATGCCGCCGTGGCCATGATCGACAAGCGCCGCACGGGGCCCAATGTCGCAAAGGCGATGAACGTCATCGGCGACGTGAAGGGAAAAATCGCCGTCATTCTCGACGACATGATTGATACCGCGGGTACGCTTACCGAAGCCGCATCCGCCGTGATGGATCATGGCGCAATCAAGGTTTATGCATTGGCCACGCACGGCGTGCTCTCGGGCCCGGCCGTGGAGCGCATCACCGGCTCCTGCATCGAGAGGGTGATCGTGACCGATACGATCCAGCCGCCCGACAATGTGCAGAGTTGCAAAAAAATCGTGGTTCTTTCAGTTTCCAACATACTGGCGGATGCGATTTTTCGCATCCACAACCATGACAGCGTGAGCGGTCTTTTTGTCTGATGAAACTCGTTGTCGGTCTTGGCAATCCCGGACACCGCTATGAGACGACGCGGCACAACGCCGGATTTCTTGCCGTTGACCGGCTTGTCGAACGCTGGCGTGCGGCGGGCCCTCTTGAGCGCGAGCACGGCGAGGTCTACCAGGCCGAGGCCGGCGGCGAAAAGGTCTTGCTGGTAAAACCCCGGACGTTCATGAACGTGTCGGGCAGATGCGTGGGCCCGCTGTTTGCCTTTCACAAGTGCCGTCCCGAGGACATGATCGTGATCCATGATGACATCGATCTCACGCCGCTCGGGCTCCGGATAAAAACCGGTGGCGGTACGGGGGGGCACAACGGCCTGAAATCAATCGACGCTTCCATCGGCACGGCAAACAGCGGCTATCATCGCGTCCGCATCGGCGTGGGCAAGCCGCCGCATCCGGACATGGATGCCGCCGATCATGTTTTACAGCAGTTTTCGGACGAAGAGCTTGCCGCGCTTGATCCTTTGCTCGACCGCGTGGCGGAGGCCGTGGAGCGCATTCTGGCCGGCGACGTCGCGGGCGCGATGAACGGGTTCAACGGCAAATCAAAGGCGTGACCTACCTCATGGAGACTACTTCATGGAATCGAGCAGAATCGCCGACACAATTGCAATCACGGCAATAGTGCCAAGATAGATTGCCAGCGTTTTTTTGCCGTATTTGCCGGCAATGAAGGCAATGGTTGCGGTATTTGTCGCAGGTCCTGCGATTAAAAACACAAGTGCGGCTCCGGGACTTAGTCCCTTCGCCATGAGCGCGGCGGCAATCGGGATGGAGCCGGTGGAACAGACATACATCGGTATTCCGATGGCCAGCATGACCAGGTATGCGAGGGCATGATTGCCGAGATAATTTTCGATAAAGGATGTCGGCAGTGCCGTTGAGATGAGGCCGCCGACCGCAATGCCGATCACAAGCCATTTGGCGATATCCCGCGGCAAGACCACAAAACCATAATGAAAAATCTCGTGAACGGGATTTTTTATGGATGGTACAGGTTCTGTTCTGGCCTCACGGCAGTGGCAGGATTTTTCGGGATTCGCTGTGCTGGCCGCCGGCACGGAGGGTTTTTCAAAATAATTCACAACTGTTCCGGATATAATGCCGGACATGAAGGCAATCAGCGGTCGCAAAATCGCAAACACCGGACCCAGAAGTGCGTAGGTCGCAAAAATGGAATCAACGCCGGTAGCGGGCGTTGAACTCAAAAATGAGATTATCGCCCCCCGGTTCGCACCATTTTTTTCAAGATGTGCCGATACCGGGATTACGCTGCACGAGCAAAGCGGGAGCGGGACCCCGATGATCGCCGCTTTGAACACCGAACCGAAACCACGCCTTGAAAGATGGCGGACCAGAAGTTCTTTAGGAATGAGCACATGAAGAATGCCGGCCACCAAAAATCCCAGAAGGAGCCAGGGCGCCATTTGAAGCCCGAGCGTTGCCGTTTCCCTGAGATAGAGGACTATCCAGCGTGTTATATCTTCCATCGGGTTACCTCTTATAAACATGATGTTCACTAAATCCGAATAGGCAAATCCAAACCTTTAAACAGGTGGTGACCGCCTTTGTAGATGTGATAAGGAACCGTTTATGGGATTCAACTGCGGCATAGTCGGGCTTCCAAACGTCGGCAAATCGACCATCTTCAACGCGCTTACTTCGGCCAAGGCGGAGGCGGCCAATTATCCTTTTTGCACGATTGATCCAAATACCGGCATCGTTAAGGTGCCTGATCTCCGGCTTGCGCTCATCAACAGTTTTATCAAGACTGATTCGATTGTTCCGGCGGCCATGGTGTTCGTTGATATCGCGGGCCTTGTAAAAGGCGCTTCAAAGGGCGAAGGGCTCGGCAACCAGTTCCTGGGGCACATACGCGACACCAACGCCGTTGCCCATGTTGTAAGGTGCTTCAGCGACCCCGATGTCGTGCATGTCGACGGCTCCGTTGATCCGCTGCGCGATGTTTCGGTTATTGAAACAGAGCTCGCGCTTGCCGATCTTGATTCGATAAACCGCAAGTTTGATACGATCCGCAAAGCCGCGCAGTCGGGCGACAAAAAGGCACAGGCCGTGATGGGCGTGCTCGGGCCGGTAAAAAACGCGCTTGAGACGGGCCGTCCGGCGCGCGCGGCCGGTGTCGGTGAGGACGCTCTGGCGCTTATAAAGGATTATCATCTCATTACGGCAAAAAAAGTGATGTACGTGGCCAATGTTGATGAGGCCGAGGCCGCCTCGGGAGTGCCGGGCGAGCATGTAAAAAAACTCACGGAGCTTGCGCAAAAAGAGGGAAGCCCCGTGGTGAGCATTTGCGGAAAAATAGAGGCCGAGCTTTCGGAGCTTGCACCCGCCGACAAGGACGTGTTTTTGAAGGATCTCGGCATGAAGGAGCCGGGCTTGAACCAGGTCATCCGGGCCGGATACGGGCTGCTCGGGCTCATTACCTTTTTTACCGCCGGCCCCAAGGAAATCCGCGCTTGGACCGTGCGCAAGGGCTCGCGTGCGCCGCAGGCGGCCGGTGTGATCCATACTGATTTCGAACGCGGCTTCATCCGGGCCGAGGTTTATCATATCGACGATCTTGCCAGGTGCAAGAGCGAGCAGGCCATCAAGGACGCCGGCGCCATGCGGCTTGAGGGCAAGGAATATATCGTAAAAGACGGTGACGTGATTTTTTTCAGATTTGCGGTGTAGGTGGCGCGGTACCTTCTGCCGGCGTAACCGGCGGGCCATACACGTTCCAGAACATTCCAAGGCTTTTTGGCGCTTCGCCGCTCATCAGCTTGGTGTACCAGAAGTAGTTGCGGATGATGCCGGCTACGTATTCGCGGGTTTCCTTGTAGGGGATCTGTTCAATGAATTCCAGAAGCCCCCGGCTTGAGCGCCCGTCGCGCACCCAGCGGTCAACTGCGGCAGGCCCCGCGTTGTAGGCGGCCAGCGAGAGCGCGATGTTGCCGTTGAAGCGGACGAGCATCTTGCGAAGGTATTTTGCGCCTATGCGGAGATTTGTCTCCGGATCAAGGATTTCGGCGCGCGCCACACCCGGCTCCGTGTCGGTTGCCGTGAATGGCATGAGCTGCGAAAGTCCGAGGGCGCCGGAAGATGAAACAGCCCCCGCATTGAACGCCGATTCCTGTTTGACGAGGCTAAGCATGAGCAGCGGGTCGATTTTTTGTTCCGCAGCCTGCTTGCGGATCTCGGTCAAAAAAGTTGACGGGAAAATGAGCTTGAGTCCGAACAGGGTCAGTATACCGGCATGGTTGCGCCTGAAAAGATCAGTCAGCAGCTGGAACGAGAGCGTGTGGTTGCAGGAGTCGTTTGCAAGCATCGCAATGTATAAAAGCGTCGGGCTTGCGGCATAGTCTCGCGGTCGCATCTCCCTGAGTTCCAGCGCCGCTGCCGTCGTGGCCCCCTCGGCCACCAGCTTTTCGGCGCGCCGGAGGTGCATGAGATCGGCGGGCATGAGTGCGGGGTCTGATGATTGCACATCCGGAAACTTGTCGCTTATCAATTTTCCGATGTCCTGCGCGATGGAAATGGACGCAAGAAGCCCGTAATACGAAAGCGGTGATTCCTTTACGAGCGAATCGTAAACCTTTTTTGCCCGTTCATGCTCCTGTTCCTGCGTAAGCGCCTGTCCGAGCCAGAAGCGGGCGCGCAGCGCATGAATCGAGCGCGGGTATTCGTCTACAAACTGCTGCATCGCCTTGATGGCCTTTGAATATTTTCCGTCCAGGTACAGCCCGATGGCCGTATCAAAGGAGGTCTGATCCAGATCAGGAGCCTTGTAATTTTGCGTATAAGTCGCCGGAACGGCCAGCGGGCGTACGGCTTCACGGGCCTCCTCCCAGTTTGAGGCCAGCGCCGAGAGTTCTTCAGAGCCCTTTGAATAAATGGTAAGGAATTTCGTGAGCCACGCCCGGCAGGACTCGGTTTGGACGCGGCTTGCCTTGCGTCCTTTGATTGCATTGCACGAAACCGAGAAACCGGCCAGGTTGCCGGGCAGGACTTTTTCAAAGGTGCCGAGCCGGGCAAAGGCGCGCTCGTAAAATCCTATGGCCTGTGTGGCCCTGCGTTTGGCGGCAAGTGCGTCGGCCTCGACAAGCTCCGCGAGCGCGATTTCCTCCGGTACTTTTTTCAGAAAGGGCGAATGCGGCATTTGCGCGGTGATTTTAATGAGAAGCGTCGCAACCCGTGCGCCAAGGCCTGCGGCAGTTCTGTTTTTTTTCTCCGCCACCGCTTCCATGGCTTCGAGACGCCGGGAATGGGCATCGAGCCACAGTCCGTAGTCGGCAAACTCCGGATCGGATTGGATCTGCCGTGCCGCGGCCCGGGCCGTGCCGAATTTTTTTGCATCAATGGCGTCCATCGCTTTTTTGACAACGCGGGCGGTTTTGGATTTTGACTTCTTCATGAGCGCCACCCGGGCGGCGTCGGCCGGAAGCGGTTCAATTGCGGTCCCGCTTTGCGGCTGGGCCGCAAAAGCAGTCCAGGCACCGGTCGCGGCAAGCAAAAATGTTGCAAGAGGCAGCGTTGTTTTGTGAAGAGCGTGCAGCGCGCTTTTGCAGGCTCCGAAAAATTTCCAGTAGCAGCTTTCACACACGTGATCAAAGGTCGAATCGTCAATGCCGCCGGCGATCCTTTTCTTTGCTTCATGCCAGGTCAGGCGTTCGCCTTCTTTCATGTCCAGTGCTTTTGCGTGGCGTTCGTCAAGCTGTTCAACCTTTCCGCCGAAATCACAGGTGTCATCCACCAGATGCGGGCATTTTGCGCAGACGTCGTCCGGACCGCGCACGACCGTGATCCCGGTGTTGTCTCCGTCCGGGCCGCGCAAACGGCCGGTTATGGCCCGCAGATTGTTTATGAACTCCGGCGAGTACCCCTTTCCTTTGAACCCCGTAAGGCACATGAAGTGATGGGGTCTGAATTTAAATACCGGTTCTTGCATGACGATGAGATATTACAGCTTGATCAACTCGTTACGCAAATGTTCAATTCCAATAAATTTTGTCTTCAGCCCGCCATGGTTCATGGCTTCGGGATCCTGTATGTTGCCGCAAACGACAAGGTTCCCGGGTCCTTTGTGATACGACCTGAAAACTTTCATGGCTGAAGAATCAAAATTTTTGGAATTCCACTTGCATTCGATTGCGACGGGTGGCCGCCCTCTTGGTGCAAGAATGAAATCAACTTCATTCTTGTTCTTGTCGCGCCAGTAATGGATTCTTTCGGGCGGCAAGATGGAAAAAAGTTCGTTGAGCACCAGATGTTCAAGCATTGTCCCTTTTTCCGAATCATGTATCTCCGACCAGCCGTTGAAATAAGAAACGAAGCCGGTATCAAAAAAATATGCTTTCGGGCACGAAACCACTTCCTTGTGTTTATTGGTGAAAAACGGCTTGATCAGTCGTGCCAGATGGCACAGCTCGAGCACGTTCATGTAATTGTATACTGTCGGACGTGAAATCTCGCAGGCTGACGCAAAGGTCGAAACTTCAAACATGCCGCCGCTACGGATGGCCAGCAGCTCGATCAGTTTCATGAACGCGCCTTTGCGGTCTATGTTGAACAGCTCCTGCACGTCTTTCGCCCAGAACGAGTCCATCCAGTCCTCGTACGATATTTCGTCAAAACCGCCGTCCTTTAAAAGAAATGCCGGCAGCCCTCCCTTGAGCATCCTTTCAGACATGGATATCCCGTCAAAGGCCTTCATGTCCTCTGAATTGAACGGCGTAAGCCAGACAATCCGTTTCCTGTCTGTAAGCGTATCCTTGAATTTATTTCTTGCATGGAGTGTCGATGATCCGGCTGCAATCACTTTGATGTGCGGAAAGTAGTCCGCAGCGATTTTGAGTACGCTTGAAGGGTCTTCCAGCTTGTGGATTTCGTCTATTGCGATCAGTTTTGAACGCATGTTTTTGAAAAACTGCTCAGGGTCCGCGAGTTGCCTTCTGATCCGTGGAAGTTCACAGTCATAAAGAGGGATGTTCCCGGCGCCTTGCTCCAGGATGTGGCGGCAGATGGTGGTTTTTCCAGCGCGCCGCACGCCGGTCAGCCAGACCACGCTCTTTTGCCCGAGTGCTTTGCGGATTTTGTCCAGCCAGAAGATCCTTTGTTGCTTGCGGGTGTCCGTCAGCATGTCAACTTGATTTTACACTTGGCGACTCTATATGTAAAGCAGACTTAACGCACTCCCTTGAGGGCCGCGAGCGCCTTTTCGAGTCGCTCGCGCGTACCCTGGTCCACGCCCTGCATGGCCTGCTGGATGTGTTTTGTGGCTCCATCCATGCTCGCGGTCTGACTGTCCAGGGTTGTTTTGATTGTATGCATCATCGCGTTGTAGCCTTCGGCCAGCTCCGGAAAATGGTCGTTCTTGCGGAATTTGATGAATTCGTTGATCTTGCCGCCCGCGCCTTCTTTGAAGAATTTGTTGAGCTTGTATAGCGGCCCCGCAATACGGTGCGACAGGAAAAAGCTGATTAGGGCGGTGATTATCAAAAATACCGCCTGCAAAAATGCAAGAAGCCAGATCATGTCCCGGCGTATGCCTTCAAGGGAGTTCATGCCTGGATTGTCCGCATTGGCGGGATTTGCGCCGAGATAATGCATGAAAAAATCAAACAGGTTATAAATGATAAGCGGATAAATCAGGCTCAAGACAAAAAGCCACGAACACACAAAAAACGTGAATTTGAACTGAAAAGGCCTGTTGATCAGAAAAATGCTGCGTTTGTGTCGCATAAACAAAATTGTACAGTCCTGACGCAAAAGATCAAGAACGATTACTCAGACCATGCAATTGTGCTAAGCAACATCATAAATGGGCATTCTTGTCAGCGCACACCGGCTTTCCAAATCATTTACCGCAAGTCCTCTTTTCAGCGGGCTTTCGTTTGCCCTGGCAAGCGGTGACCGTACGGGGCTCATCGGCCCCAATGGCGCCGGCAAGTCTACGTTGCTCAGGATCCTTTCGTCGCAACTGGCGCTGGATAGCGGAACGCTTTCCTTCCAGCGTGGACTCAAAGTTGGATTTTTGGAGCAGGTACCGGTGTTTTCAGAAAAAGCCACAATACTTTCGAGTTTGCTCGAGGGGGATGCCCCCTCGCAGGGCGGGCAATCCGATTGGAGCCGGCATGCCCTTGCGCTTGAATATATTTCCAGACTTGAGCTTGACGCTTTTGGCGCCGACGCAAGGATTGACGGACTTTCGGGCGGATGGAAAAAACGCGTGGCGCTGGCGCGAGAGCTTGTCAAAACCCCGGATCTCCTGCTTCTTGACGAACCGACAAACCATCTCGATGTCGAAAGCATAATGTGGCTTGAGAATCTGCTTGCGAGCGCATCGTTTGCAACCCTTACCATTACGCACGACAGGCTTTTCTTGCAGCGGATATCAAACCGGATCATGGAGCTTGATCCCCGCCACAAGGACGGGCTTTTGGTCGTGCACGGGGATTACGCGACATATCTTGGCGTGCGGGAGCAGCTGGTCCTTGCCCAGGAAAAACGTGAAATTATTTTGAAGAACACCTTGCGCAGGGAAACGGCGTGGCTCCGGCAGGGGGCGAAAGCGCGTACGACCAAGCAGCAGGCAAGGATCCAGCGTGCCGGGGAGCTTCAGGAGGCCGTTGAAGATCTGTCCACCAGAAATCGGATTCGTACGGCAAAATTGGATTTTCAGTCTTCCGGGAGGTCCCCGAAAAAACTCATCGATGCGCGCGGCATTTCAAAAAAATATGGAGACAAGCTGGTGTTCTCGGCGCTTGATCTGATGATAACTCCCGGCACCCGGATCGGACTTATGGGGCCCAACGGCGCGGGCAAGTCAACGCTGATCCGGGTTCTTATCGGTCTTGAGGAGGCAAGCTCGGGCGCGATCACGCGCTCGGAGCAGCTGTCGGTCGCGTATTTTGATCAGACGCGCGAAGCACTCGACCCTGATGTTACCGTTGCAAAAACGATTTGTCCTTCCGGTGATCATGTTGAATACCGTGGCGCGCGCGTACATATCCGCGGGTATCTTGACCGGTTTCTGTTTACACAGGAACAGCTGGACCTGGCGGTCGGAAAACTGTCCGGCGGGGAGCAGAGCCGGCTTTTGATCGCCCGCCTCATGCTCACGCGTGCAAATCTGCTCGTGCTTGACGAACCCACCAATGATCTCGACATGGCAACGCTCGGCGTGCTCGAAGAATGTCTCCTGGATTTTAGCGGTGCCGTGCTTCTTGTGACGCATGACCGGTATTTTCTGGACCAGGCTGCAAATAAAATTCTGGCGTTTGCGCCGCGACCGGACGGGAAACTGCTGCCCTTTGCCGGGCTGGCGCAGTGGGAACGGTGGCATGCAACGCAAAAAAAACCGGCGGTATTTTCCGCTAAAACCACGCAAACAAAAGCAGTGGCCGCAAAAAAGCGCAAACTCAGTTTCAACGAGCAGCGCGAACTTGATTCAATGGAATCGGATATCTGCAAGGCCGAAGAACTTCTGGCGCGGCTTGGCAGTGAAAGCGTGCTCCCTGAAAATACATGCAATGCCGCGCTGCTGGCAGAGCTGACGGAGCAGATGGCGGCAGCGCAGGCAGAAGTCGAACGGCTGTACCGGCGCTGGTCGGAGCTGGAAGACGGATAAATAATTTGAGCATATCCGCCGGTTTGGACTAAGCCGTGGCCAGGCCCCATTCTTTGTTCAGCGAATACTCATCTATGAAGCCGGCAAGCAGGGCCATATCTATTTTGCCTTTAGAATGCTGAAGAATGCTTCTTATGTCATCAAGATGTTTTTGCTGGTTGCCCTCTTTATAAAAAGCCAGTTTTTTTACAATTACATATTCAATCGGCGCCAGTCTTATCGTCTGTTCAAAGTATTCAAGCTTCACGATGTTCTTCATGGCCCAATCGGCCAGATTGTCGGCTCCGACAAGGAAAAAGTCCGCCTTGAACCCGGTTTCATGATGGATGATGTTGAAATGACCGCGGATGTTTCTGCGTGCCTCAATCATGATGGATTCTTTGGGCGGGCAATAGAATGAATTCTCATCAAATTCTGCAATGACTTTTTCAATGTCTGCAATGCTCAAGGCAACGATCAAATCCAGATCGTGGGTCATTCTCGGTTCCCCATAAGCAATCATGGCCACGGAGCCCGTTACTGCATATTTAATGTGGATTTTGTTGAGTCTGGAAAGAAAGATCAAAAATAAATCAGGTTCTTGCATACAAAAATATTTCTCTCAGTTTTTGTTCGAGCTCATGTGGTGTTGAATCAGGAAACTGCTTTTTCAATATGGCCATACGCAGTTTGCGTGCGGAATAAATTTGTTGGACTGCGACCTGCAGCTTCTTTTGCGGCGTCATTTTTTTTATGATTTCGATTTGTTTTTCCTTGCCCTGGATTGCCACAGAAGCCGAATATCATTCTCTGACGCGGCAATCAACCAGACTCACGCTGTCCACCACGCCCACAATCACCATCTGCGCGGGCAGCGGCGCTGAGGGATTGTCGGGATTTACGCATTGGCGCGCTCCGGTGCCCTCTTGCATGACAAGCACAAGGTCGCCGGGACCGGCCTGTACGGTATCAATTGCAATAACCGGCTGACCGTCCAGAAAACCCGGCTCCGGTTTTACCAGTAGAAGTTGCCGCTCCGCGAGAGCGCGGAGCTTTGCGCTGGACACAACTCTAGAAATCACTTTACCCAATATCATCCACAATCCCCGTGATGGCGGCATCGACCGGATAATTGTTGGCAAGCGGTGCGCCCGGGATGGCAAGTGATGCCTCGCGCTTGCCGACCCACATCACAAGATCACCGTTTCGTGCGCCGATATGGTCTATCATTACGATGGCATCACCGGTGCTTTTGCGGGAATCGTCGCAAGGTTCGACCACCTTGAGCGCCATGCCGCAAAGCGTGGCAATTTTTTGCGAAGCGACGACCGAACCTTTTACAATTCCGAGCTGCATGCTTTCTCAACCTCTCAAAAATGCGCGAGCGCCTCGTCGCTCGGACGCGCCACAAGATCCACGCGGCAAAGACTTTCGGTATCTTCAAGAATCGTCCGCGCCGCCTCAAGCGCGGCTTCAACCTCTTCAAGCCGGCCAGAGAGAACAAAATATGCTTTGCCGCCGATCCCCTGTCCGAGCCGCATTTTACAAAGGGCAACCGTTGCCGCTTTCAGCGCGCGGTCCGCGGCGAGGATCGCGCCGGCAAGTGTCTGTGACTCGACAATCCCGACGGCATCGGACGGCCGCACTTGAATGTGGTTTTGCGTCCAGAGCGAATCCAAAAAGGGCGCGAGTTGCTCATGCACGCCGGGGATAAAAATCTCCTTTACCACCGTGCCTTCTGCAAATGCGAGGGCCTCCCGGTGTGATTCGTCAACCGACGCCACATCCCCCGTATAAAGGATGGCATGCTTGCCCGATGACACCGGCTGCGAGGCGATAACCTTGACCGGCGCTTTTTTGAGGATGAGATCCGTAAGATAAAGCCCCCGCGAGATGCTCGAAAGCTCGATGAACGCAAGAGAGGGTACGTGCGCCGATCCGATCCGTTCAGTTGCTTCGCGGGCGTTTCGTTTTGTTGATGCCATTATTATACAATCCTGAAGTAGTCTTTGAGCGTGCAGCGCCTTATGCGCGAAAAGGTGCGGCACGTTGTAAGACCTTCGCCCGTGGGCGAGGCGATGGTAAATGATGTAAAGCCCTCGCCGCCAAAGCCGAGTCCGGCGTAGCTTGGGGCGTTTTTGACGAAGATCGAGCAGTTGATCTCCCGGGCCATGCGATGAAGATTCTCGATATTCTTGCTGTACATGCAGGCCGTGTGTCCGTTGCCATGCTCAACGCGTTTGGCCATCTGGATTGCTTCATGCACATTCGGCACGCGCACCAGCGGCACGAGCGGCATCAAAAGCTCGACTTGTACGAACGGGTGATTCTCCGCGACCTCACAG
>Ga0208375_1003049_pt1 | contig 14791 bp, 12 predicted proteins | sample RifOxyD1_FD_184038 | JGI IMG/M metagenome (GOLD analysis project Ga0208375, IMG submission 184038) | Soil microbial communities from Rifle, Colorado - Rifle Oxygen_injection D1 (SPAdes) | ecosystem: Environmental > Terrestrial > Deep subsurface > Rock core/Sediment | place: Rifle, Colorado... | reverse complement strand
GCAATCCGCAACCGAAACCGCAGTGATTCCCCTGGAAATCAATCAGGGCACATCCTGCAGCCTGGACGGCATGCTGCTCGCCGACTATCCCGGCCCCAAGGCACAGATTCATTATGCCGGGCAGGCCGAGCCGGATTACTTCTGCGACACGGTGGAAATGTTCCACATGTTCCTCAATCCCGAACAGGTTCGGGCCGTGCGCGGTATTTTCGTGCAGGACATGGGGCAGACCGACTGGGACCAGCCGCAGAATCACTGGATTGACGCAAAGACCGCCTACTACGTGTATGGCAGCAAACGGCTCGGCTCCATGGGGCCGACGATTGCCAGCTTCGCCCAGGAAAAGGATGCTACGAAATTTGCCGCGGAGTATGGCGGAAAGGTCTATCTTTTCGCCGACATCACCCCCGACATGGTGGTGCTCGACGGCGGCGCCTCTCACGACAGGAGCATGTAATCATGGTCGAATTCTTTGAACACGTCGCGTTCGAGACCGCAACGGAAATCGAACAGTTGTCCCGGCTGGCCTATGAGCTGCGGGAAAATCACCATGCCATTCTCAAGCAGCATGATGCTGAAAGCGAGATGGCGCTGCTGCAGCAAATCCAGACTGGCAAGGTGACTGAGCATCCGGCCTATGAGCACTATCTGGCAGCCAGAATTCTTGCCGACACCCGCGAAGAAGTCCGTGCCACGCTCGCCGAATGTCTGAAGGAGGCGAATCAGAAATGAGCCTCCATCTTGAACTCGGCGCAGCAATCGATACGGACTTTGGGGACGACCTCGAGTCCCCGGTCGAACAGAAGCAGGACGCCATGATCATCCGCCTGAAGAATGGCGTGACGCTGGAAGTGCGTTATGCCGCAGCCAATGCCTATTCGCTGCGCTGGGTCTATGGCGATGCGGCATCCGGAATCGACACCGCGCCCTTGCACCAAGGCCTGGCCACCTTCCCCAACCATTTGCACGATGCTGCTGGCCACATCGTGGCAGACCCGATCACCCGCGCCGATACGGCCCCGGCAGACAACTTGAGCCGTCTGATCCGCGCCTTGCTCGACGACCCCATGCTCGGGATTCCGACGCTCTCTTGATGCGGCTCGCCCCATCACGGCTGGAATGGCTGGGCATCGGTTTCGCCGTTGCCATCGCTGCCGTTTTGCTGTTGCCGCTAGACAAGCTGGCAGGCCATCACCCCGACTCGATCGACAACGAGCTGTGCATTGTTGCCCCGGCCAGCCCCTACGACCCGGCTTCCGGTCTGGCCATGCTCGAAGCCCGGCCCGTCCCCGCCGCTGCCCGCTGCCCGGTATGCGGCATGTATCCTGCCCGCCACCCGCGCTGGGCTGCGCAAATCATTTTCAGGGAGGGTGCAAGCCATTACTTCGACTCGCCGGTTGACCTGTTTGTTTTTCTGCAACGGGTTGAGCGTTACAACCGGGGGCACACGCTCGATGACGTCGCCGTCAGCTATGTAACCGACTTTGAAACCGGACGATCGATTGACGCTAAAACGGCCTGGTTCGTATATGGTTCCAGTGCCTTTGGACCGATGCGTAACGCTGATCTTCCCGCGTTTTCCAGCCAGGAGTCAGCCGCCAGCCTGACCCGCATCAAGGGGGGAAAGGTTTTATTGTTCAACCAGATTACGCCTGATCTGTTGCAACACCTGAACCATAACGTGCACCACGCTCACTGACGCCTCTGCGCTCAATCAGGACAGGCCGATTTGTACCGGGCATCACTTGCTTGATGTGAATTCTCCCTGGCCGCAGCTATTCGCTGACCGGACACCCCATGCAGCGAATCGACCATAACCGCATGGCAAGCGGTAGCCATAAAAAAAGCGGGGGAGACGAATGTCTCCTCCGCTTTTTTGCTATCCCGCCACACCCGGGCGCGTTGACTGCTTATTTTGACAGCTCGACCATATAGTCCACGGCAGCCTTGACGTCGTCATCCGACAGCGTTGCGGATCCGCCACGCGCAGGCATCACGCCTTTAGCACCGGTGAACCCTTCTATCGCGTGTTTGTGAAGCATATCCATGCCCTGCGCGATGCGCGGTCCCCAGTCAGCCTTGTCGCCGGGCTTCGGTGCACCTGCTGCGCCAGACGCATGGCACATTGCGCAGACATTGCCATAAATCTTTTTGCCAACAAGGTCCTCGGCCACCGGTGCCGGTGCTTCCGCCATGGGTACTTCTGCCATAGGTGCTACCGGTGCAGGTGCTTCCGCTGCTGCGGGGGCAGGCGCCTCCGTTACAGCAGCCTCCTCCTTGCCGCAGGCACTCAACAAAACCGCAAGTGAAGCGGCCAGAATGATCGAAGTTTTATTCATTTGTTCCTCCAGTGATGTCGAGGCATTTGAACGACCTCGGATAAGGGGCCGATGATGGGATTGCCACCCTTATTTGCATGGTGTGGGTCAAATAAAAACCGGACACGCATCATCAGCATGGCTTGAATATAGCACGCACCGCATTGCCTCCTGACAGCGCCGAAGGACTACCTCCAACGCGCCAAGCCTGCCTGTCCGCCTGCACACAAAAAACAATTTTCGATTCACAAACAATGCGTTATCGGCACAACACCGCTACCCATTCAGAGGTAGATCAGGCCAACCATCCTCCTTTTGTGGGCTTTTCATCTCCCTGCAAAGGCATACAGTGCAATCAGTTCTTCGGATATGCACATCTTAAAGTTTACTGGTTGGAGGGATCATGGCAACCCAGCATTACAAGGCATGGTCGGTCGTCATCATGAGCACACTGGCGTTCACCGTGTGTTTCATGATCTGGATGATGTTCGCCGTGATCGGCGTGCCCATCAAACAACAACTTGGATTGAATGAAACCGAATTCGGCATCCTGATCGCCACCCCGGTGCTGACCGGCTCGCTGATCCGCGTGCCACTGGGCATGTGGACCGATAAATTCGGCGGCCGCATCGTTTTCTTCATTCTGATGCTGGCGACGGTCATCCCGATCTGGATGATTTCGTGGGCGACGCAGTACTGGCACTTCCTGGTGACCGGGCTGTTCGTCGGCATGGCGGGCGGATCCTTCACGGTGGGGATTGCCTATTGCGCGCGCTGGTTTCCCAAGCAGCGGCAGGGTCTGGCAATGGGCATCTTCGGCGCCGGCAACACGGGCGCGGCACTCACCAAGCTGCTGGCGCCCATCATCGTGGTCGGCTACGGCTGGACCATGGTGCCCAAGGTCTACGCGGTGCTGATGCTGGTGACCGCCATCGTGTTCTGGTTCTTTACCTACAGCGACCCCGGGCACACGGTGGGCAAATCCGTCACCCTGCGCGAGCAGCTTGCCGCATTCAAGGACCCCAGGGTGTGGCGCTACAGCCAGTATTACTCGATCGTGTTCGGCGGCTATGTGGCGCTGGCGCTGTGGATGACCAAGTACTACATCAGCGAATACGGCTTCGACCTCCAGACCGCCGCGCTGCTGGCAGCAGCCTTCAGCATTCCGGGTGGGTTGCTGCGGGCGGTCGGCGGCTATTTCTCCGACAAGTTCGGCGCCCACACCATGACGTGGTGGGTGTTGTGGATTGCACTGGTCTGCCTGTTCTTTCTGTCCTACCCGCAGAGCGACATCACCATCCAGACCGTCAACGGCCCGTTCACCTTCCACTTCGGCCTGAATGCAACGCTGTTCACCATCATCCTGTTCAGCCTCGGCGTGGTGTTCGCCATCGGCAAGGCTTCGGTCTTCAAATACATCTCCGACGACTACCCCGACAACATCGGCGTGGTGTCCGGCGTGGTCGGGCTGGCAGGCGGCCTCGGCGGTTTCCTGATGCCGATCCTGTTCGGCGCGCTGGTCGACCTGACCGGGATCCGTTCATCGGCCTTCATGCTGATGTTCGGCGTGGTGTGGGTGTCATTGATGTGGATGTACTGGGCGGAAGTGCGTCCGATGGATGCGGCACGGGAATTGAAGCGGGCCCGGCTTGCAGACCGGATGGAGTAGTCAAACCCGGGGCGGGCGGTGTCCGGCTCCGTTGGTCAATTAACGAGGGGAAGTCAGCATGTCTACCAACGTCAAGGAATGGAATCCGGAGGACCCGATCTTCTGGGAATCCACCGGCAAGAAGATTGCCTACCGCAATCTGTGGATTTCGGTGCCGGCGCTGCTGTGCGGTTTTGCCGTGTGGCTGATGTGGGGAATCATCGCGGTGCAGATGTCCAACCTGGGATTTCCCTTCAGCAAGGAAGAACTGTTCACGCTGACGGCGATTTCCGGCCTGGCCGGCGCGACGATGCGGATTCCGTCGTCTTTCTTCATCCGTCTGGCGGGTGGGCGCAACGTCATTTTCCTCACCACCGCGATGCTGCTGGCGCCTGCCATCGGCACCGGCATCGTGCTGCAGCATCAGGACTGGCCGTTGTGGTCGTTCCAGTTGATGGCGCTGTGGTCGGGCGTGGGCGGCGGCAACTTCGCCAGCTCGATGAGCAACATCAGCACCTTTTTCCCCAAGCGCCTGCAGGGCACCGCGCTGGGACTCAATGCAGGTTTGGGCAACTTCGGCGTTACCACCATGCAGATCATCATTCCGCTGGTGATGACGGTCGGCCTGTTCGGCGCATTGGGCGGCGAGCCGATGACACTGGTGAAAGACAGCGGCTGGATTTTCGGCAAGATTCTCGCCGGCACCCCCACCTTCATCCAGAACGCCGGTTTCGCCTGGGTGCTGTCGCTGGTGCCGCTGGCCATCATCGCCTGGTTCGGCATGAACAACCTGCGGCCGGTCTCGCCCGATGCAGGCAATACCCTGGCGGCCTTCATCAAGGTCACCTGGCTCTACACCCTTGCCTTCGTCCCCGCCATCGGCGGCCTCTACCTCTACCTGCCCGCCCCCACCGGACTCGGCGTGCTCAACATGTGGCTGGCAATGCCGCTCATCATCATCAGCACGCTGATCATCATGAAGCTGGCGGCCTTCGGCGCGATGAAGGAAAACATCAGCAAGCAGTTCGCCATATTCAGCAACAAGCACACCTGGTCGATGACGGCGCTTTACCTCGTCACCTTCGGTTCCTTCATCGGCTTTTCGATGGCGCTGCCGCTGTCGATCACGGTGATCTTCGGCGACACCCACACCCTCAATGCCGCTACCGGGTTGTGGGAGCACGTCAAGAACCCCAATGCGCCCTCCGCACTGCAATACGCCTGGATCGGTCCCTTCGTCGGCGCGCTGATCCGGCCGGTGGGCGGCTGGATTTCGGACAAGGTCGGCGGCTCCATCGTCACCCAGATCATCTCGGCCATCATGGTCGCGGCCTCTGCCTACGCCGGCTGGATCATGCTGCAGGCCTACCAGTCGGCCACGCCCGAAATGTACTTCACCCAGTTCATCGTCACCTTCGTGGTGCTGTTTGCCGCCACCGGCATCGGCAACGGCTCCACCTTCCGTACCGTCGGCGTCATTTTCGACCGCGTTCAGGCCGGGCCGGTGCTGGGCTGGACCTCGGCGGTTGCCGCCTACGGCGCCTTCATCGCCCCCGTGGTGATCGGCGAGCAGATCAAGGCCGGTTCGCCGCAGTACGCGATGTATGGCTTCGCCATTTTCTACGCCGTGTGCCTGGTGCTGAACTGGTGGTTCTACCTGCGCAAGGGTTCGGAGATTAAAAATCCGTGAGCGGTAAGCGGTGAACGGGAAACGGTAAAACCGCTCCCACCCCACCGCTCACCGCTCACTGCTAACCGCTCACCATGAGCGACAAAGGAGCGAAACAATGAGTCACTTCCTCGATCGATTGACCTTCTTCAAGAAGACTGTCGCCGAATTTGCAGATGGCCATGGTGCCGTCGTTAACGAAGACCGCAGCTGGGAAAACGCCTATCGCAACCGCTGGCAGCAGGACAAGGTGGTGCGCTCGACCCACGGGGTGAACTGCACCGGCTCATGCAGCTGGAAAATCTTCGTCAAGAACGGCCTGATCACCTGGGAAATCCAGCAGACCGACTACCCGCGCACCCGCGCCGACCTGCCCAACCATGAGCCGCGCGGCTGCCCGCGCGGCGCCAGCTATTCCTGGTACGTGTATTCGGCGCAGCGCGTGAAATACCCGCTGATCCGTGGCCGCCTAATGGAAATGTGGCGCGAGGCAAGGAAGACGATGGAGCCGGTGGAAGCCTGGAAGTCGATCAGCCAGAACCCCGAAAAGGCCAAGCGCTACAAATCGGTGCGCGGCCTCGGCGGCTTCGTGCGCGCCAAGTGGGACGAGGTGACGGAAATGATCGCCGCCGCCAACGTCTTCACCATCAAGGAATTCGGTCCCGATCGCGTCGCCGGTTTCTCGCCGATTCCGGCCATGTCGATGGTGAGCTACGCAGCCGGCTCGCGTTATCTGTCGTTGATCGGCGGCACCCCCTTGTCGTTCTACGACTGGTATTGCGACCTGCCGCCGGCCAGCCCGCAGGTGTGGGGCGAGCAGACCGACGTGCCGGAATCGGCCGACTGGTACAACTCGACCTACCTGATGGTGTGGGGCTCCAACGTGCCGCAGACCCGCACCCCGGATGCCCACTTCTACACCGAGGTGCGCTACAAGGGCACCAAAACGGTGGCTGTGTCGTCGGATTACGGCGAAATGGTCAAGTTCGGCGACATCTGGCTCGCACCCAAACAGGGCACCGATGCCGCGCTGGCACTGGCGATGGGCCACGTCATCCTCAACGAGTTCCACAACAAGAACCGCAGCGAGTATTTCGACACCTACTGCCGCCAATACAACGACATGCCGATGCTGGTGATGCTGAAGGAGCATGAAGGCAAGCTGATCGCCGACCGCTACCTGCGTGCCTCGGACCTCACCGGCAACATGGGGCAGGACAACAATCCCGAATGGAAGACGGTGGTGTACGACGAAAACACCGGCTACCTGGTCGCGCCGAATGGCTCGATCGGTTTCCGCTGGGGCCAGTCCGGTGCATGGAACCTCGAAATGCGCGACGGCTACTCGGGCAAGGACGTCAAGCCGCAGCTCACCCTGTTGGACAATCACGACGAAGTTGTGGAAGTGGCCTTGCCCTACTTCGGCGGCGACCACACCGATCTGCTCAGCCGCAATCTGCCGGTCAAGGTGATCAGCATCGGTGGCCGCGACGTGCGCATCGCCACCGTCTATGACCTGACCATGGCCAACTACGGCATCGACCGCGGCCTCGGCGGGCCGAACCTGCCCACCAGTTACGACGACGACGTGCCTTACACCCCGGCCTGGGCCGAGAAGCACTGCGGCGTGCCGCGCGCCGACATCATCACGGTGGCGCGCGAGTTCGCCGACAACGCCGACAAGACCCACGGCAAGTCGATGGTCATTCTCGGCGCGGCGCTGAACCACTGGTACCACAACGACATGATCTACCGCGGCATCATCAACATGCTGATGATGTGCGGCTGTATCGGCCAGTCGGGCGGTGGCTGGGCCCACTACGTGGGGCAGGAAAAACTGCGCCCGCAGACCGGCTGGGCGCCGCTGGCGTTCGGTCTCGACTGGCACCGGCCATCGCGGCAGATGAACGGCACGTCGTACTTCTACGCCCACACCAGCCAGTGGCGCCACGAGAAGCTGGCGGCTTCCGAGATCCTGTCGCCTACCGCGAGCAAGGATCTGGGCGACTACCGGCTGATCGACTTCAACGTGCGTGCCGAGCGCATGGGCTGGCTGCCGTCCGCCCCGCAACTGGAAACCAATCCGCTGGAAGTCACCCGGATGGCCGAGGCCGCCGGCATCGACCCGGTCAAGTACGCGGTCGAGCAGATCCAGAGCGGCGCGCTCAAGTTCTCCTGCGAAGACCCGGACAACCCGAAGAACTTCCCGCGCAACCTGTTCGTCTGGCGCTCCAACATCCTGGGTTCGTCCGGCAAGGGCCACGAGTATTTCCTCAAGTACCTGCTCGGCACGCAGAACGCGGTGCTGGGGCCGGATCTGGGTGAGCTCGGCGAGGCCAAGCCGAAGGAAGTGGTGTGGCATGACAAGGGCGCCGAAGGCAAGCTCGACCTCTTGGTGACGCTCGATTTCCGCATGTCGACCACCTGCCTGTATTCCGACATCGTGCTGCCGTCGTGCACCTGGTACGAGAAGGACGATCTCAATACCTCGGACATGCACCCTTTCATCCACCCGCTGTCCGAAGCCGTGCAGCCACTGTGGGAATCGAAATCCGACTGGGAGATCTACAAGACCATCGCGAAGAAGTTTTCCGAGCTCGCGGCGACCCACCTCGGCACGCAGAAAGACCTGGTGTTGACGCCGCTGATGCACGACACGCCGTCCGAACTGGGCCAGAGCTCAGGCGTGCGCGACTGGAAAAAAGGCGAGGTCGATGCCATCCCGGGCAAGACCATGCCGAACATGACGGTGGTGACGCGCGACTACGGCGACACCTACAAGAAGTTCACTTCGCTGGGGCCGCTGCTGAGCAAGATCGGCAACGGCGGCAAGGGCATCAGCTGGAACACCGAAGATGAAGTCCATCAGCTGGGCGAACTGAATTACACCGTCACCGAGGCGGGCATCAGCCAGGGCCTGCCAAAGATCGAATCGGCCATCGACGCCTGCGAGGTCATTCTCATGCTGGCGCCGGAAACCAACGGCCAGGTGGCGGTGAAAGCCTGGGACGCGCTGTCCAAGATCACCGGACGCGACCACACGCATCTGGCGATCCCGCGCGAGGACGACAAGATCCGCTTCCGCGACGTCGTGGCGCAGCCGCGCAAGATCATTTCCTCGCCCACCTGGTCGGGGCTGGAATCGGAGCACGTGTCGTACAACGCCGGCTACACCAACGTCCATGAGCTGATCCCGTGGCGCACCCTCACCGGTCGCCAGCAGTTCTACCAGGATCACCAGTGGATGCTGGATTTCGGCGAGGGCCTGTGCGTGTACAAGCCGCCCGTCGACACCAAGACGATTGAGCCGCTGCTGGGCAAGAAGCCCAACGGCAACCACGAGCTGGTGTTGAACTGGATCACCCCGCACCAGAAGTGGGGCATCCACAGCACCTACACCGACAACCTGCGCATGCTGACGCTGTCGCGCGGCGGTCCCCACGTCTGGGTGTCCGAGATCGAGGCGAAAGAAGCCGGACTGGTCGACAACGACTGGGTCGAGGTGTTCAACGTCAACGGCACGCTGACCGCGCGCGTCGTGGTCAGCCAGCGCGTGCCCAAGGGCATGTGCCTGATGTATCACGCGCAGGAAAAGATCATCAACGTGCCGGGCGCGGAGGTGAGCGGCTTCCGCGGCGGCATCCACAACTCGGTAACGCGCACCATCACCAAGCCCACGCACATGATCGGCGGCTACGCGCAGCTTTCGTACGGCTTCAACTACTACGGCACGGTGGGTTCCAACCGTGACGAATACGTGATCGTGCGCAAGATGAAGAAGGTGGACTGGATGGAAGGCCCGCTGGTCGAGCGCTAGACAGACAAAAGTTTCGAGGGCGGCGTCTCCCGCTGCCCTCACCCGCGCCACCTCTCTCCGGTGCGGGGTTTTTATAACAGCCAGCAGCCACCGGTTGCTGGCAGGCAAGGAGTCAAACATGAAAGTACGTGCCCAAATTGCGATGGTGCTGAACCTCGACAAGTGCATCGGCTGCCATACCTGCTCGATTACGTGCAAGAACGTGTGGACCTCGCGCGAAGGCATGGAATACGCGTGGTTCAACAACGTCGAATCGAAACCCGGCATCGGCTACCCCAAGCAGTGGGAAAACCAGGACATCTGGAACGGTGGCTGGAAGCTCAAGGGCGACGGCAAGCTGGTGCCGCGCCAGGGCAGCAAACTGAAAATTCTCGCCAACATTTTCAGCAATCCCAACATGCCGGAAATCGACGACTACTACGAGCCCTTCACGTTCGACTATCAGCATCTGCAGACAGCGCCGCTGTCGGAGACGCCACCGACCGCGCGCCCGATCTCGGCCATCACCGGCAAGAAGATGGAGAAGATCAACTGGGGGCCGAACTGGGAAGACGACCTCGGCGGCGAGTTTTCATCGCGCAGCCGCGACAAGAACTTCGACAACGTGCAGAAGGAAATGCACTCGACGTTTGAGAACACTTTCCTGATGTATTTGCCGCGCCTGTGCGAGCACTGCCTCAACCCGACCTGCGTCGCCTCCTGCCCCTCCGGCTCGATCTACAAGCGTGAGGAAGACGGCATCGTGCTGGTCGACCAGGACAAGTGCCGCGGCTGGCGCATGTGCATCTCCGGCTGCCCCTACAAGAAGATCTATTTCAACTGGAAGAGCGGCAAGGCCGAGAAGTGCATCTTCTGCTACCCGCGCATCGAGGCGGGCCAGCCCACCGTGTGCTCGGAGTCGTGCGTCGGCCGCATCCGCTACCTCGGCGTGATCCTGTATGACGCCGACCGCATCGAAGAAGCCGCCAGCGTGGCCGACGAGAAGGAACTCTACGAAGCGCAGCTGAAGATCTTCCTCGACCCCAGTGACCCCAAGGTCATCGCTGCCGCGCGTGCCGAGGGCATCCCGGAAGCCTGGCTCGACGCCGCGGTGAAGTCGCCGGTGTACAAGATGGCGATCGACTGGAAGATCGCCTTCCCGCTGCATCCGGAATACCGCACCCTGCCGATGGTGTGGTACGTGCCGCCGCTGTCGCCGATCCAGGCCGCGGCCGAGTCCGGCAAGATGGGCATGAACGGCATCATTCCGAACACCAAGTCGCTGCGCATCCCGATCACCTATCTCGCCAACCTGCTCACCGGCGGCAAGGAACAACCGGTGGTCAGCGCGCTCGACCGTCTGCTGGCGATGCGCGCCTACATGCGCGGCAAGTCGGTGGAAGGCATCCCCAATACCGCCGCGCTCGACCAGGTGGGGCTGACATCAAAACAGGCCGACGAGATGTACCGCTATCTCGCGATTGCCAACTACGAAGACCGTTTCGTCATCCCCAGCACCCACCGCGAAGAGACCATCAACACCTTCGAGGAAAAGTCGAGCTGCGGTTTCACCTTCGGCAACGGCTGCTCGGACGGTGTTTCCAAGACCAGCCTGTTCGGCAACCGCAAGAATTCGGTGCCGGTCGATCTGTCGCAACTGCACGCCAAGAAGAAAACCGGATAAGGAGCCACGCCATGAAAACCTTCAAAGTTATTTCCATCCTGCTGACCTATCCGGAGTCCGACTGGCTGGCAGCCTTGCCCGAGCTGGAAGAGGCGCTGGCAGCCGAAGCCGACTTCAACGGCGCGGCCATAACCAAACTGTCACCGCTGTTCGAGCAGTTGCGGCAAACCGAACTGATTCCCCTGCAGGAAAACTACGTCGCCACCTTCGACCGCAACCCTTCGCATTCGCTGCATCTGTTCGAGCACATTCACGGCGAATCACGCGATCGCGGCTCGGCGATGATCGATCTGCTGGAGGAATACTGGAAGCACGACTTCGACGCCAGCGCCACCGAGCTGCCGGATTACGTTCCGCTGTTCCTTGAATTCCTGTCGCTGCTGCCGGCCGACGAAGCCCTGGCCCTGCTCGGCGACGCCGTGCATGTGCTCGCCACCATCGGCCGCAAGCTCGACGCCAACGGCAGCCCCTACGCTACCGCGTTCCAGCTGCTGGAAGCGCTGTCACCGGTGGCAGCGCAGGAGCTGGCCGAGCCGCCGGTGCGCGACATGGACGAGGCGATGGAGCTATTCGGACCCACGATGGATGGCGTCGAGCCGTTGATGAACCCCATCCCGCAGATAGCCGTGGTGCAGATGCCCAAACCGCACCATCAGGCGGCTGCCTGACGCAATCCTCTGGAGGATCAAATCATGTCCTACTCGCAAACTTTTCTGTTCGGCATTTATCCGTACATCGCACTGTCCGTTTTTTTCCTCGGCAGCCTGATCCGCTTCGACCGCGAGCAATACACGTGGAAGAGCGATTCGTCGCAGCTGTTGCGACGCGGCCAGCTGCGACTGGGCAGCAACCTGTTCCACGTCGGCGTGCTGTTCCTGTTCTTTGGCCACTTTGTCGGCATGCTGACGCCGCATTTCCTCTATGAGCCTTTCATCAGTTCCGGCGCCAAGCAGATTCTGGCCATGGTTTCGGGCGGCACCGCCGGGGTGCTGGCCTTCATCGGCTTGTCCCTGCTGTTGCACCGCCGGCTGACCGAGCCGCGCATCCGCGCCACCTCCAAAACCAGCGACATCGTGATCCTGCTGCTGCTGTGGCTGCAGCTGCTGCTGGGCCTCGCCACCATCCCGCTGTCGGCACAGCATCTCGACGGCAGCATGATGATCCGGCTCGCCGAATGGGGGCAGCGCATTGTCACTTTCCGCGGTGGCGCGGTCGAACTGCTGGAAGGCGCGGGCTGGATCTTCAAAACCCACCTGTTCCTCGGCATGACGATCTTCCTCATTTTCCCGTTCACCCGTCTGGTGCATGTGTGGAGCGGTTTTGCTGCCACGACCTACCTGGTGCGCACCTGGCAGCTGGTGCGTCCGCGCAGCTGATGCTAATCAATCAAGGAGACTGAAATGACTCATGTTGTCATCCTCGGGGCCGGCATCGCGGGCGTAACCGCGGCGTATGCCCTGAAAGCCAAGCTGGGCCCGCACGACGAAGTGACGGTGGTATCGGACAAACCCTACTTCCATTTCGTGCCGTCGAACCCGTGGGTTGCCATGGGCTGGCGCGAGCGGTCCGACATCGCCTTCCCGATCGGACCCTGTCTCGAATCGCGCGGCATCAAGTTCATCCACAGCGCGGTCAAACGCATCCAGCCCGACGTCATCCAGGTCGACCTGGAAAACGGCGATGTACTGTTCTACGACACCCTGCTGATCGCCACCGGGGTGGCCGGCCTGACCGACGCCATTCCGGGTCTGGCCGAACACACCCACTCGGTGATCCACGTCGACCAGGCCGAGCAGGCGCTCGCCGCCTACCGCGAGTTCGTACGCCATCCCGGCCCCATCGTGATTGGCGCGGCACCTGGCGCCAGCGTGCTGGGGCCGCTCTACGAATATGCCTTCCTGATCGACGCCGACCTCAAGCGGCGCAACATCCGCGAGCGGGTGGCCATCACCCTGGTTACGCCCGAACCCTGGCCCGGCCACCTCGGGCTCGGTGGCGAAGGCGCCAGCCGCGGTGCGGTGACCGCCGCCCTGGTCGACACCAAGATCAGCGTGATCTGCAATGCGCGCACGGTTCGCATCGACAAGGACAGCTTTCAGGTCATCGAGCTTGATGCCGCCGGCAACGAAAAACAGACCCACGCCCTGCCCTATGCCTATTCGATGGTCTGGCCGGCTTTCGGCGGCGTGCCCGGGATACGGACGGCAACCGGACTGGTCAACGAACGCGGGCTGGTGGTGGTGGACGAATATCTGCGCAACCCCGATTACCCCAACGTGTTCGCGCTGGGCGCCTGCGTGGCGCAACCGGAGGTCGATAAAACGCCGGTGCCGGTGGGTGCGCCCGACTCGGTGTATTCGATCTCGAAAGCCGGCGAGATCGTGGTGCAGAACATCCTCGCCCTGATCAGCGACGCGCCGCTGGTGAGCTACGTGCCGCAGCGCGCCAAGTGGCTCTCTGACATGGGCAATAACGGCGCAGCATATCTGTCCGAGCCGCAGGTGCCCTTGCGCGACATCAACTGGATGCGCCAGGGACGCTGGGTACATCAGGCCAAGATCGATTTCGAGAAATATTTCATCAACAAGATCCGCTTGCAACCCGGCGCCCAGTTGCCGTCAGCCGCCTCGCAGATCGCCCGCGTGATGAGCCAGGTACTGGCCCAACCGGGTGCGACCTCCGCCGCGCCGCTTGCCGCCGGCAAAGGCAAACCGCTGGAAATCCGCCTGCCGCAGGACCCGTGTACTGAACTGCGGGCGCTGGCCAGATCGCTGGGGCGCGAACCCGACGCGCTGGCAGCCGAGTTGCTGGCGGCGGCTGTGTCCGATGCCAAAACGTATCTGAACGCATCCAGTGTCGAGGCACTGGCCATCGCACGGCGCGAGCTGCTGGTGGCCGACCTGCCGGAACGCCAGCCCGGCGTCGAATTCCACGGCGGCGGCACCTGAGTCCACCCGGCCGTCAGAATGCAATGAACCCACACACAGGAGAATCCCGATGAGCACACTGCCCGAACGTGATGCCGAAGGCTATCTGGTCGAACCCGCCGACTGGAACGAGGACGTGGCGCGCGCCCTCGCCGAGGAGGAGAACATCCAGCTCACCGATGACCACTGGGACACGATCCATTTCATGCGCGAATACTACGAAGAGCATCAGGTCATCGCCGATGCGCGTTTCGTCATCAAGCATCTGGCCGAGCGGGTGGGCAAGGAAGCGCAAAAGAAACTGTTCCAGCTCTATCCTTACGGCTACGTGAAACAAGCCTGTAAGATCGCCGGCATGCGGCGGCCACGTGCCTGGAGCACCGGCTGACCCTTCCTGCTCACCTCACGCATTTAACCCCGGAAAACACCATGGCCTTGCTGCACATCGACGACCCGCTCAAACACGCATCCCCTCTGCGCTGGGCACCCTTTGCTCTGGGTTTCCGGCCGTTCTTTCTGGCTGCCGGCCTGTTTTCCCTGCTGCTCATGGGTTTGTGGATGGCGGTACTGCACGGAAGTCTGATCCCCGCCGAACTGCCGCCTGCCATCTGGCACGGCCACGAAATGCTGTTCGGCTTCGCTGTGGCGGTCATCGCCGGTTTCCTGCTTACTGCCACGCAAAACTGGACCGGCATCCGCATGCCTTCCGGCGCGCCGCTGGCGGCGCTGTTCCTGTTGTGGCTGGCGGG
>Ga0208375_1003045_pt1 | contig 14803 bp, 16 predicted proteins | sample RifOxyD1_FD_184038 | JGI IMG/M metagenome (GOLD analysis project Ga0208375, IMG submission 184038) | Soil microbial communities from Rifle, Colorado - Rifle Oxygen_injection D1 (SPAdes) | ecosystem: Environmental > Terrestrial > Deep subsurface > Rock core/Sediment | place: Rifle, Colorado... | reverse complement strand
GATATAGGTAAAGCTGTAGACCACGAAATCAGCGGTACTCACGTAGATATAGGCCGCAGGATTTTACAAAAATTTGGCGCCGACGAAAAGATAATCAGAGCGATGGAATCTCACCACGGCGAGTATCCTTATTCCACCCTTGAATCCTACATAGTCCAAGCAGCCGATGCTATATCGGGTGCCAGACCGGGAGCCAGACGCGATAGTGTTGAAAATTATCTGAAACGATTGGGCGACCTGGAAGCTATCGCCACGGCCGTAAGTGGAGTTGAAAAAGCCTACGCTCTGCAAGCCGGTAGAGAGCTTCGTGTATTTGTCACCCCCTCTCAAGTAAATGACGTTGAAGCCAAAGAAATGGCCCGCGATATAGCCGTCCGTATCGAAAACGAACTTAAATATCCCGGCGAAATCCGCGTAGTAGTAATTCGCGAATCCCGAACTATCGAATTTGCGAGATAAATAAAGTTGTGGTAGTCTTTTGTCCGGAAAGGAGGCTTCATGGAAGAAGCCCAAAAAAGAGAAATTCTCGAGAAAGCAAAGAAAGTGTTTTTTGAGGCAATGCTCGACGGCTACGCTGGCGGCGAAAATCGCAGATCAGTAAAAGTTTGGGATGAGGATGGTTATAAGACCATAACGTACACAACCGAAGACGGTAAGTATAAGGTTGTGGATCGCTATTGCGAGACTCCCTTATCAGACAAATCATGTGGCACCACTACAATCTTTTTCAGAACAGGCCTGATTTGGTCTGCCGTCTGGTGGATGTCATACTGGGGTCGCTACCCCAAAGACATCATTCCTTTTTTGAAGAGCTGTTTGAGAAGCGCCTACGAAAGAGGAGAATTCGTTGGAGGAAGAGGGCCCTATGCCGTCTCCGAAAACAACACGGAATATTTAAATTTCCCTCGGGGCAGTTTCTCAGACTTTGTGGGGCATGAGAGTATCTCTCCAGATTTTAAAGATCCCCTCGGCTCTCACAAATACTCTGGCATGAGCATGCTCTAAGTAGCTCAGACCGCTCTACCGCCACCTAAGACGTGGCGGTTTACTTTTTATAAAAAATGAGCTCGGACGAACCGTGTCGCCGAGCCCATGTTCGAGGTATCGCAACCTCAGTTGAGCGAATACCCCTTCTTGATAGATCCCTTCGGGATACGGAACGTATATTTTGGATCGGAGCCGGGAACCAACTCTGGCCAGTGAATGACAAAATTATCAATCAGTCGATGGCGATACTCAGTCCATGAGATCACCAGGTCGGCATTTGGCCGATCTTCTTCGTAGATAATGACATTCCCATCATCTACACGGACCTTATTTGGCCTGAAACCATTCCCCACTTCTTCATAAAAGAAGTAGTATTGGCTCTGACCGATAGATCCCGTCCCAAGGAAGAACGACCCCTGAATCCCGTCATTGTTACGGAGCGAAGCCAAGTGCCACGTTCTTGTGCGTGTGTCTGTAGTGGCTGGAATAGGCAGGCCGAGGAGGGTTGCAGCAATCACTCCAATGAACCCTCCAAACACGAGACCTACGAAGCAGCCTAGGAAAACAGACATGATCTTCCCGAAGAAAGAATCCCAGCCATCATACATCTCTTGGACAGCTAGGACTGTAATCGCAATCATACAAATCGCTATGGTTAGCATAGATACACTCCTTTTTTAACGCAATTTAATGCCTGTAAAGGTTCTGACGAAAGAATAGCAATATAAATTGGTATTGTCAAGTGCTTTGTACAGCGTACAGATGTGTTTAATAATTCAAAAGAAAGAAGCTAACGGTATTTTTCGAATAAAATTTATAATTCGTATTCTTTATTTTCCTCCGGATAAATGGCATCAATATCAAGATAATCGCGGATGCGCTGGGTGAAGAAGAGGGATGATTTTGGCTCGCCCATAATAACGAAGACTCTTTTTAATTTCATGGTTCGACTCCCTTCGACTTTGCTCAGGGCGGGTCGCTCACCATCTTCGGCAGCTTCACTATGTGAAGCTGCCTCGACAAACTCAAGCAAGTGCTCCGAATCTTTATGTGAAGAATAGCCTGTGATATTTTCTATGGTCGCCCTGACTTTAATTTTTAATCTTTCAATCTTTCCATCTTTAAATATTTCAATTTCTTTTGCTCCATCTTGAAGTTTTCTTCCTAAGGAACCCACCGACTGGTAGCCAACTAAAATGATGGTGGCTTTGGGGTCGGGCAGATAATGGGCTTCGTGATTGACTACCCTGCCCCCTTCGGACATACCAGAGCCGGCCAAAATAATTTTGGCACCAACTATTTTTTCTATATCAGCCGACTCGGAAGCCCTCCCGACTACGTGCAAGTTTGGGAAATCGAAAATATCATCGCCGCCCTTTATTTCATTTTGTATCGACTGTTTAAAATCTTTTTCATATTTTTTATAAATATCCGTCACTTTTTCAGCCAAAGGAGAGTCCAAAAATACTGGAACTCCCGGAATTTCTTTGTCTTCGATCATATTATTTATTTCATAAAGTAAAACCTGAGTTCTCTCTATGGAAAAGGCCGGTATGATGATTGTCCCGCCCCTTTTAATACCATCGAGAATTGCTTGTTTTAATTTCTCCCTTCTTTCGATTTTACTTTCGTGATTTCTGTCGCCATAAACACTTTCCATGACAATATAATCCGCCCCTTTTGGAAATTCGTTATCAGGTAAAAGTGGCGATGGTGAATTACCCAAATCCCCAGTAAAAGCGACCTTGGTAGAGCCACAAGTAACGCTACAAATAGCTGAACCTAAAATATGCCCGGCATTTTGCATTTCAAAAAAGCAATTCCCAAAAAGTTCTATTTTTTCTTCGTAATTTTTTCCTTCCCAAAGAGAAAAAGATTTCGCAATATCTTCTTCATCAAAAAGCGTCTCGTTGGGGTGTCTCACTCGCATTACTTTGAGAGCATCGTCGAGCATCGGCTTGGCAAGTTCCATAGTCTCTTTGGTAGAAATTATTTTTCCGTTAAATCCATCTCTCACCAATTTTGGTACCCGACCTATGTGGTCCATATGGGCATGAGTAATCAAAAGGAAATCAACACTGGCGGGGTCATATTTAAAAGATTCAAAATTTTTATCTTCCCTGCCTCCCTGAAAAAGCCCGCAATCAATTAAAATTTTTCTTGTCCCGCGTAGCTTTAGCGAAGTGGGATTGCTGCCAAACTCGAGCATTATGTTAGCTCCGGTTGTTGAGCCAACTCCGCCAAAGAATGTAAGTTTCGGATTCATTGCTGGTTTTTAATTATCATTTCCTTGTTATATTCTTTGATATAAGCATAAAAACACGCCACCACTGCACCCAAAAGGCCCGTTATTAAATCAATCATAGTGTCATACGGGTAATCTAACTTCGCAACCATAGTTTGTCCAAAAATGAGTTCATAAGTTTCCCACGAAAGACTTACAAACATTGTTCCTAAAATAGATATGATTAAAAATTTTATAAGATTTCTTCTTTGAGGACTGAAGTAGCCGGAGAAAAAATAAAGCCACAAAAAAAGCGAGGAGACTGCAGCGCCACTCAGGAAATGGACCAGACTGTCAAACTCGTAAATAGACCAGTAGAGGTGGTAAATGGTAGCCACGATATGAAGTATTCCGGCTATAACCAAAAGAATAATCGTTTCCCAAAAAAGAGGTTTTTTTAACATTAAGTTATTATAGCAAATCCGAAATCCTAAGCACGAAATCCGAAACAAATTTTAAATTTCTAAAGTTTTAAATTTTTAAATATTTGGATTTTGATATTGTTTAGAATTTCGAATTTAGTGCTTCGAATTTCAAAAAATACTTCATTTCTGAAGTATTTTTTGTAGGGCTGCTTGAGATAATTCCCTAATTGAAAAATATTAGGTGGGTGGCCTCGACTATAAAAATTAGAACGCTTGCGCATTCACCTATTATAGAAAGTTAGCCTCCCTGAATAAGTGCAGTTAGAAAATATCCAAGCAACCCTATTGGAATTATATCCTACTCCAATATGCCGTCTAGATTTACATCGTATAAAATCTGTTCTTGAACTAAACGATAATTTGTAAGTTCTTCTTTTTTAAACCAGTGATTAATTTCGGCCTCGGATTCTTTGGCTGTTCCTGAAGCATGAATCAAATTCCTTATAGATCGGCTATCCGTATCGGCCATTATGTAAGAATCCAAAACATAATCTCCGCGAATAGTGCCTACATCAGAAGAACGCGGCTCAGTCCCTCCCACAATCTTGCGAACCAATTCTGTAGAGTGAGCTCCCTGCCAAACCATGGCCACCACCGGGCCGGAAGTCATATATTTTATTAAAACTTCCAAAATTTTGGCTGTTATTTCAAAAGGGTCTTCGGTCGCCAATTTTTCTCCCTTTTCTTTTGCCGCCTTAACCCTTTTTTCTCCCGTTATCCTGCGCCATTCAGGGTCAAGAGTATAATGTTTCTCCACGTGTTCAGCTGTCGGCACAACCATTTTTATACCAACCATTTTCAACCCCAGCTTTTCAAACCTTCCTATAATCTCGCCAATGAGTGACCTCTGCACCCCGTCTGGTTTTACTATTACTAACGTTCTTTCTTGTTTTGGATGATTCATATTCATTAAATTATTTTGTTAAAACCTCAATCCCGTTTTTGGTGACCGCTACTGTATGTTCAAAGTGGGCGGAAAGAGATTTGTCGCGGGTTATGAAGGTGTAACCGTTGCTTAATTTTTTTATTTCACGGCTGCCCAAAGAAAGCATGGGTTCAATGGCTATAACCAACCCTTCGCGAAGCTCCGGCCCTTCACCGCGCTTGGCTTTATTGGGCACATAAGGCTCCTCATGCACGCTATAGCCCACCCCATGGCCCGATAGGCCTTCTACGATACCAAAACCGTATTTCATGGCTATCTGCATTACAGCATCGCCTATATCGCCTATGTGGCCATGCAGGCGCATAGCTTTGATGCCTCTGTCCAACGCTTCCCGTGTCGCTTGGATAAGTGTGGCCGCTTCTTTGCTTATTTTACCTACCGGCACGGTAATAGCGGCATCTGTTATAAAGCCTTGATAAGTTAATCCTAAGTCCAAAGAAACAATATCGCCCTCAAATAAAATCCTGCCTCCGTCTTCGTTGGGGATACCATGGACAATTTCTTCGTTTATAGAAACACAGAGAGCGGCCGGATAGGGCTTCTTGGCATCATACGGTTGATAGCCCAAAAAAGAAGCAGTGCCCCCGGCTTCATCAATCAATTGTTCAGCGTAAGTGTTGAGAGCGTCAGTCTTGACTCCCGGTTTAATTTTTTTTGCCACCTCTTTCAAAATCCTGGCATGAATTTTGCCTCCTTCACGCATTATCGCTATCTCTTCTTCTTTTTTGTATTTAATCATAAACCAACTTTTTCCATTACTTCTTTGTGAACTTCTTCGATGGTCTGTTCGCCATCTATGGCAATAAATCTGTAGTCAGGATTATTTTTGAAATATTCAACGGCAGGCATTGTGTTTTCTTTATACCAAGATAGACGGTTTTTTATTTCTTCGTTGGTGTCATCGGCCCGGCCTCTGCCTTTCATAAGTTTGGTCGCCCATTCATCCGAGACTTCAAACGAAATAACTGTCGGATTTTGTCTTTCATAAAATTTAAGCGCCGAATCCAAAACATAAGCCTCTTCAAATCTTCTTGAAACCCCATCTAAAAACAGGTGTTCATCCCCGGTCATGTTTTCAATCATAAGACCTGCCCAAATCCATATTGGTAAAAAAATAGGAGCCAAATTTCCTTTTCCTAAGATATTTTCTTTGACATCTTTAGCTGTGAGAGAATTCCCTTCAGCAAGTTCTCTAAATTTTTTGCCAGTTTCAATATAAAGAATATTTCTTTGCTGATCTTTCTTTTTTAATTCATCAGCAAGAAGTTTGGCTTGTGTACCCTTGCCGCAGCCCGACGGTCCAAAAAATATGAATGTTTGTGGATTCATTTGATACAAAAATAAAGAATAATAAATATAGAATAAAGGAAAAAGAGGAATAAGTAAAATGGACTTTAATATTCCCTCGCGGAAATTTGAGAATCAACTTTTTTAATGAGATCAATAACCACAGAAACAACAATGAGAAGGCTTGTACCACCGACTGCCACCGCACTGATGCCGGTGAAAGCTTTGACAATGAGGGGCAAAACGGCAATAGCACCCAAAAAGAGTGCCCCAACCATGGTCAAACGGAAAAGAGTCTTGGCGATGTAGGCGGAAGTGGAAACACCTGGGCGGACACCCGGTATGAAGGCCCCGCTTCTCTGCAAGTTTTTGGAAATTGAATCCGGATCAAAGGTGATAGCGGTATAGAAGTAAGTAAAAATAAATACTAACAAGAAATAAGCTATTCCGTAAAATGCCTGATTTGACAGAATGGCGAGTATAAAAGCGGAAATTTTTTGAATAATAACATTATTAACGTTAACCAAAAATTTAACTATCATCTGAGGAAACAAAAGAATGGAAAGGGCAAAAATGATGGGAATGACTCCGGCCTGGTTTACTCTAAGGGGCAAATAAGTGGAGACGCCGCCATATACTTTGTTACCCCTCACTTGTTTGGCATAAGTAATCGGTATAGGACGCTCGGCTTCAGTGACAACCACCACTCCCCATATAACAGCGAGAGCGGCCGCGATAAAACCTATGTAAGCCGGGAGTTGTGACGGGTCAAAAGCAAACAAGAGCTTGCCCATAGAGCTCGGCAAAACAGAAACGATACCAGCAAATATAATAAGAGAAACACCGTTGCCCACTCCAAATTCGGTAATGAGTTCACCTAGCCACATGAGGAGCAGCGAGCCCGCAGTAATAACCGCTAAGTTGGTTATCAGGTCAAAAGTGGCGAGCTTAGCCAAAATACCCTGATTTTGAAGGAGGGTTATAAAGGCAAATCCCTGCGCCAAAGCCAAAGGAATAGTGAGAAGTCTTGAATATTGAGAAAACTTTTTCCTGCCGGCATCTCCTTCTTCCTGATACATCGCCTTAAGTTTAGGAAACATAACCGTCATAAGTTGCATGATGATGGAAGAAGTGATGTAAGGAGAAACACCTAGCATGATGATGGAAAGATTGGCGAGACTGCCTCCTGAAAATATGTTGAGTAAACCAAAAAAATCGTTACCGGTCAAAAATTGCTCCAGTCTCACAGCATCAATTCCCGGAATGGGAATAACTGCCATCAGGCGAAACAAAACCAAAACAAAAAGAGTAAACAGAATCCTGCCCCTTAAAATCTTATCTCCGAATACCAATTTTAATTTGTGAATAAAATTATCCATTTAATTTCTTGGCTTTCTCCGATATTTTAACATTTTCAAAAACAAAAGACTTTTTTATGGCCTTGTCCGCCAAGATTTTTATTTTTGGCATTCTGCCGTTTCTGGTTTTTACAATTCCTTTTTCAAGCAGAATTTTTGGGTTTATGGTCTCTCCGGTGACAAACTTTTGCTCCAAAACGGATAATTTTACAGGATAATTTTCTTCAAATCTGGATTTCAGGAAATTTTTGCCGCGACCACGGAGTTTTGGCAATCTTTTTATGATATCCCGCATTTCCGGTCTTTTCTTTCTGCCCGTTCTGGCATTCTGACCTTTAGTGCCACGGCCGGAAGTTTTGCCACGAGTACCACCACGACCAACCTGTTTGGCCTTTCTGTTTTTAGTATTTCTTTTTAAGTTGTGGAATTGCATGAAATGGATTAGGAATTATTTTTAACTTTATTTTGTTTCAACATTCCCAACGCTTTAATGGTGGCCTTGGCAATGTTTAATTTATTTTTTGACCTGGAAAGAATTTTTGAAGAAACCTCCTTAATACCGGCGAGTTCCAAAACGACTCTGGTAGCGCTTCCTGCGATTACTCCTTTGCCCGGAGCCGGCATAATGGAAACCCTGGCGCTGGAGAACTTGGCCTCTACCGGGTGACTGATTGAACCTTTTTTGTTGAGTGGTATGGTAACCAAATTTTTCTTGGCATTTTGCATTGATTTTTCAACGGCAACAGGAGTATCCGCAGCTTTACCTGTACCCACACCTACTCTGCCTTTTTTGTCACCGATTACCATAGCAATGCTGAAGCTGAATCGGCGGCCACCAGCTACCACTCTGGTAACTCTTCTGACACTGAGAATTTTATTATCAAATTCTTGTCTGGCTCTTTCCGGTCGTCTCGAAGGTCTGCGTTCATTTTTGTGTCTCTCTTTGCTTCCGTATCTGCTGTTTGCATTAGCAAAGGCCGCTACCGGTACTTCTTTTTTGGGTTGAACAGGTTCGGTAATAATCGGGCTGACTTCTTTTTTTGTTTCTATTATTTTTTCTTCTTTATCTGTCATAATTTTTAATTAAAATTTCAAACCGGCACTTCTTGCCCCTTCCGCTATGGCCGAAACAGATCCCGTATAAAGATATCCCCCTCTGTCAAACACGACTGAAGATATATTTTTTGATTTGGCTTGCTCGGCTATGCTTGCTCCGACCGCTTTGGCCTTTTCCAAAACGCTTTTTCCTTTAATAGTTTTACTGGTAGCCGAAGCCAGAGTGTTACTCTTCGAATCGTCGATAAGTTGGGCGGTAAGGTATTTGTTTGACCTGAATATTGAAAATCTCGGTTTTTCGCTTGTACCAAAAACCTTGGCTCTGATACGCTTTCTTCTTCTGTCTCTTTGTTCTGTTTTAATTTTTGTATCCATATTTTCCTAAATGCTAACTACTTACTACTAGACACTCTTCTTACCTTGTTTTCTTCTTATAACTTCATCAAAGTAACGGAATCCTTTGCCTTTATACGGTTCCGGTTTTTTCAGAGCTCTTATTTTGGCGCTAAATGAACCAACCAACTCCTTATCAATCCCCGCGATGGTCAAAACGTTTTTTTCAGCTTTTACTGTGAGCCCCTGCGGAACTTCAACTTCTACAGGATGGGAAAACCCCAAAGCCAAAACCAATTTGTTGCCACTAACTTGAGATTTAAATCCAACTCCTTCCAGGATAAGTTTCTTTTCAAAACCTTCATTTACTCCCTTAACCATGTTCTTTATATGGGAAGCGTAAGTGCCCCACAAAGCTTTAGTTTGTTTATTTTCTTTGGTCAAAGAAAAAGAAATGTCTTTACCTTCGATTTTAATGGATACATCGGAATTAAAAGCTCTTTGCAAAGAACCTTTTGGGCCTTTTACGGAAACCACGCCAGAACTCATTGAAACTTCTGTTTTTTCCGGTATTACTATTCCTTTTTTTCCTATTCTACTCATTTTTAATTTATTACTACCATATGGTAAATAATATTTCTCCTCCCAAATTTTCTTTCTTGGCGTCAACATCTGCCATTATCCCTTTGGGAGTGGAGAAGACGGTCATACCAAAACCTCGGCGATATCGCCTGATGTTTTTTGCTTTTTCATACAAGTGCCTGGAGGGCTTTGATATTCTTTTTACATCCGAAATCCTTGGGCTGCCATCTTCTGCATAAAGCAAACCTACATTCAAAAATCTGACAATTTCTCCTTTGTTTTTCTTGGTTACATTGCCGACAAAACCTTTAGCCGAAAGCAGTTCAGCTATGGCTAATTTCATTTTTGAAAAAGGTACCGAAACGCTCTCTTTACCGACACTTCCGGCATTTTTTATTCTTATTATAAAATCTCCTATTGGGTCATTCATGTTTTTTCAAGGCAGTATCTACATCTTCACTTATGGAAGATTTCGACTTACCAAGATGATTTTTTAACTCCCGGAATTTTCCCTTCGTTTGCAAGCTCTCTGAAACAGATTCTGCAAAGACCGAAATCTCCCATATAAGCTCTCCCTCGGCCACATTTGAAGCAACGGTGAACCGTCCGAGTACTGAATTTCGGCTTTTTTTGAGACCTTGCTATAACTGAGGTTTTTGCCATATATAACTAATCTAATAAATCTATCAAAAAGCCCTTAACGGGCTCCCTTAAAGCTACCAAATGCGAGCAAATTAGTCAAATACTTGCTGCAAAGCTTTGATAAAAGTCTAATTTCGTGCAAGAATAGTGAAAAGAAATATATAAGGAGGGGTGTCAGAGTGGTCTATCGTGCATCTTTGCTAAAGATGCGTGCCCTTTAAAAGGCACCGAGGGTTCGAATCCCTCCCCCTCCGCATGCTAAACAACAAAGTATTCGTTTTTGTGTTTATTGTTGTTGTCTTTGCCCTCGGGGGTTTACTTTATATTTATAATCCGGAACCGGCTGAATATAAAAACCCTAACGAGAAAGAACCGGTGGCTTGTACTATGGAAGCTCGGCTTTGCCCAGATGGTTCTTATGTTGGTCGTACGGGACCAGAATGCGAGTTCACGCCTTGTCCCCTGTCTGCCGACGAGACAGGAATACCGCCCGGCACAATCTTTGAAGACGGAACATTAAATGCAGCAAGTTCCACGACGCAACAATGACAATCAAATTAGATACCCCCATTGAATCAATCCAAAGGCTCTCACCTTTCCAAAAAAAGGCCCTCTCTAAAATGGGTCTTAAAAATGTTTATAATATTTTAAGATATTTTCCAACCAGATACGGAGAAGCTGGTAGTATTAAAGCTATAGAATTCCTTGTTCCGGGGGAAGATGCCGTTGTCTTCGGTAAAATATCAAAATTAAAAACGGCCAAAACTTTCCGCTCTCACGTCGCCATTTCCACAGCCGAAATTGAAGATTCAAGCGGAAAAATAAAGATTATTTGGTTCTCTCAGCCATATATAGCCAAAATGTTTTTTGAAGGAATGTTGGTCAGAATTGAAGGTCGGGTGAATCAAAAGCGGGCCAAGGACCAGAGCAATGAAGGAGAAATATATTTTTCAAATCCAAAAATAGAAAAAGTGGCCGAGGCGCCTGAAGGGACAAGTGATTCGTTGTTCCCCGGGGAAGACGGGCACAGCCTCTCCCCTGTTTATGCTGAGAGCCGGGGCATCTCTTCAAATTGGATTTATCATTGTTTGCAAAAAATATTTAAAAGCGGAGTTTTGGAAAATTTGGAAGATCCCGTACCTGTTGAAATTTTAAAAAAATACAGTTTGCCCTCTCTCAAAACTGCTATTGTTTGGATACATGCCCCGCGCAAAAAAGAAGATGCCGGGGTGGCCAGAAAAAGATTTGCTTTTGAAGAAATTTTTTTCATCCAGCTTGACCGGCAAAAGGAAAAATATATCGCGCAAAAAGAAAAATCTTTTGTTGTATCAAAAAAGAAAGAAGAGATCGCGGAATTTGTAAAAACTTTCCCTTTCCCGCTGACAAATGCTCAAAATAAATCCATAGAAGCCGTGCTAAATGATTTTAAAACCGGACATCCCATGTCCAGATTACTTGAAGGAGATGTTGGTTCCGGTAAAACAGCTGTAGCCGCTACAGCCAGTTTTGCCGCAGTTACAACTCTGCCCCCAAACAAGGAGACGGGCCTACCTGCGCAGGCAGGAAGTCTGCAGGTGGCCTATATGGCCCCAACCGAAATTTTAGCAGGGCAGCATTTTGAATCTTTTATAGAATATTTTTCAAAATTCAAGTTGCCGGTCGGACTCATCACCGGCAGTGGTGCAAAAAAGTTTCCGTCAAAAACCAATAAAGAAACGTGGACAACAATTTCAAAACCTCAACTTTTGAAATGGGTGGCAAATGGTGAAATACCCATTCTCATCGGCACCCACTCTCTCATTCAAAAAACAGTAAAATTTAAAAACTTGGCGCTTATAATTATAGACGAGCAGCACCGGTTTGGAGTCAAACAAAGAATGCAACTTCGCCGTAAGCATGATGTTGCTCCCCACCTGCTTTCAATGACAGCCACCCCCATTCCTCGCACACTAGCCCTTACCATATTCGGAGATTTAGACCTTTCTTTACTTGACGAATTACCTCCCGGTCGCCAAATTCCCGAAACAAAAATAGTTTTACCACACGAAAGAGAAGAGGTTTATGAAAGAGTGAGAGCCGAACTTCAAACCGGTCGGCAGGTTTTCGTCATCTGCCCTCGTATAAATGACCCCGACCCGGATAAAGAAAATGTCATAAACGCCAAATCCGTAATATCAGAAACCGAAAGACTGCAAAAAAAAGTTTTTCCGGAATTTAAAGTAGCCGCCCTAACAGGCAAAATGACCCCAAAAGAAAAAGAAGAGACGATGAAAAGTTTCAGAGACAAAAAAAATGATATTCTGGTAGCCACATCAGTAGTGGAAGTGGGAGTCAACGTGCCCAATGCCACGGTTATAATAATTGAAAATGCCGAGAGATTCGGCCTCGCCCAACTCCACCAACTGCGAGGTAGAGTTTTAAGAAGTTCTCACAAACCATATTGTTTTGTTTTTGCCGATAGCAAATCTCAAAAAACAATCAGCCGTTTAAAATCTTTCACTACCGCCCATAACGGTTTTGAATTGGCTGAAGCTGATTTGCAACAAAGGGGCACGGGTGATTTGGCCGGTGCCAAGCAATGGGGTGTCTCCGACCTGGCCATGGAAGCTCTTAAAAATATTAAAATGGTTGAAGCCGCCCGCCTTGAAGCTCGTACCTTAATCGAAAAAGATTTTGAATTAAAAAACTATCCCCTCCTCGCCAAACGTTTAGCCGAAAAACAGGCGGTGCATATGGAGTAAAAACAAATGTGCACGCGGTAGGGCTCGAACCTACGACCACCGAGGTATAAGCTCGGCGCTCTACCAACTGAGCTACGCGTGCAAACAAAAAAGAACAGCTTGATACTATCCTTTTTTTAATCAAAATTCAAATTAAAATTAATCAGATAGCATCTGCACATTTTGTATCACCGGAAGCAAAGTTTGCCCAAGTGATTAATCTTGATGAACCGACATTATCAACACACCAACCATTTGCAGAACTGCTTTTCAGCTGAACAGCAAGAACATAATAAGTTCCACCGGCAATACATTTAGCGGCGGTTTGGCTGCTTTTTGTTACAGCATCATCTATTATCGCTTGGACCGCGGAATCATTGAAAACATGGGTGACAGGACTTGCTACAGTTACTCCTCCACAGTTATTGGTATAAGCCAAACTACCGTAGCCGTTTGGTGACAAGGAGCCATATACCAACTCGGCAGACGCCCGAAGATGCGAGAGGTCAGCTTTTATGCCTGCGTCCAAAGCTCTTGCTCGAGAATTACTTAAAGAAGACAAAACTATCGATGAGAGCACCCCTATAATTGCAATGACCACTAATAATTCTATTAAAGTGAAGCCTTTATTTTTCATCATACTTGAAGTGTAAAACTATTAATAAATCGGGCAACATTTATTTGTTTATAAGTTTATGGGGTGCAATCCGTGTCATTATTGGGGTGGGCTTGAACATGGTTATTGGCTGTTATTTTTTTGGACAAACCAGTGGAGTTGATGCACCAAAACTCCCCCGAAGTGCTAAGGGAGGCACTGATTTGGTAAGAACTAGAATTAGACGAGCACCTTAGACTTATATCAGGAAGAGAATAATTGAAGTCCGAAGTATACATATACATACCGGAAGACACGTCAACAAACATAGAGTTGCTTTCGTCGCACTTTCTCTGCACATTACCACCACTACCATTATAGGAATTATGTTCTTCGTAAAACAGTTGGGCCGCATTTCTTGCTATCGATAGTTGAGCGATTGTTTCAGCATCATAGGCCTTTTTTCTCGCCTGATTCATGTAGGTTAGTCCAATCGAAGCCAAAACTCCGATTATAGCTATGACCACCAAAAGTTCTATGAGAGTAAATCCTTTTTCTTTTTTCATCTCTTATTGAGACAAATCTTCTTTTCTTTTGGGAGAAATTCCGTTAGCTACAAGCATCGATTCAAATTCGTCCCGTTCGATTGATTCCGTCTCTATTAACCTCCTAGCTATTATATCAAGAAAAGGTCTGTATTCAGTAACAATTTTTTCCGCTTTATCGCGCGCCCCTGTCATTATCTTGGAAACTTCTCTGTCTATAGTGGCGCCTACCTGTTCAGAATATTCTTTTTCGTTTACTCCTCTGCCAAAAAGCGCTTTGCCACCGGCACCCTCAAGAGCCACGGGGCCCAAACTTTCGGACATACCATATTTAGTGACCATGTCACGAGCCAGGGCGGTGGAAACTTGTAAGTCATTTGATGGGCCCGTGGTCAAATCTCCAAAGACCATTTTTTCTGTCACATAACCACCCAAGGACATGGCAATATCATCCAGAAATTCATTTTTGGACTGAAGCTTTCTGTCTTCAATTGGTAATTTAAGAGTATAACCGGCAGCTCGGCCACGGCTGATAATTGAAATTTTGTGTACCGGATCTGCAAAAGGCAAAACACTAGCGACAAGCGCATGTCCGGCTTCGTGATAAGCTGTAATTTCTTTTTCTTTCCTGGATAAGATGTGGCTGCGCCTTTCCGGACCGAGCATTACCTTTTCAATGGAACGAACCAAATCAAATTGAGCCACCCTGGTCCTGTTTTCTCTGGCTGCCAGAATGGCCGCTTCGTTCATGAGACTATACAGGTCGGCACCGGAAAATCCGGGGGTGCGTTCGGCGATAACAACCAAATTTACATCTTCAGCAAACGGTTTTTCTTTGGAATGTATTTTGAGAATTTCTTCTCTGTCGGCTCGGTCAGGCAAATCAATTGTTACTCTACGGTCAAACCTGCCAGGACGAAGCAGGGCAGGGTCCAAAACATCAGGTCTGTTGGTAGCAGCCATCACCACCACTTTTTCGGCCGGTTCAAAACCATCCATTTCAACTAAAATTTGATTTAAGGTTTGTTCCCTTTCATCATTAC
>Ga0208375_1003042_pt1 | contig 14808 bp, 15 predicted proteins | sample RifOxyD1_FD_184038 | JGI IMG/M metagenome (GOLD analysis project Ga0208375, IMG submission 184038) | Soil microbial communities from Rifle, Colorado - Rifle Oxygen_injection D1 (SPAdes) | ecosystem: Environmental > Terrestrial > Deep subsurface > Rock core/Sediment | place: Rifle, Colorado... | reverse complement strand
AGATTCTATCCATTTTGAATCTAAGGTAGAGGAAGATTCTAAAATAGTTAATATGTTAAGTGAGGTATTGGGTATTGAAAAAGATGATATACAGTTAGCATTAGATGGAGGTAGTAAGCCTTCTGAACTTTTAGCAAGTTACGGTATTCTTCTTTCAGATATCTCAGAGGAGTATTCCTTTGATATTGTAGGTGAGGGGCTAGTTCGATTTAGGGTATAGAGATTGGTTTTTTGAGCTAAAATATGGTATATTGAGATATAGCAATATCGCCTTGCGTTTAATAACGATTTATAACCGGCCAGCATTGGTCGGTTTTTTCTTCTAACCGACTAATCTAAACCCTTGTACTAGTGGATCGCTAGTACAAAGTACCAAAGAAAAGACGTTTTCTTTGGTCAAAACCGATTGGACGGTGTGAGGATACTCCACTGAGTGGATTTTGGTGTACACTAAAATCCACATTCCAACGGTTGATATATATTCCCTTTTTTGTAACAATGAAAGATATATAAATTCATACTTAGAATTATGAAAGTATCAATAGACCAAGAAAAATGTGTAGCATGTGGTTCCTGTGTAGCTGTATGTCCAGAAGTATTTGAAATGAAAGAGGATGGAACTGTAGAAGTTAAAGCAGATGTTAAGGGAAAAGATGTTCCTAAGGAATTAGAAGCTAAGGTAAAAGAAGCACATGATTTATGTCCATCTATTGCAATTGTAATTGAAGAGTAAGTAGCTATGAAAGAAAAAATACTGTGTATTAAAAGTGATACCCTTTTTAAATATGGTAAGTGGAATGGTTTTCTATCTGGTAATACAGAAAAGTACCTAGAGTTACTAAGAAATGAGAGTGAATTTAGAGTAAGAGATGAGTTAGAAAATGATCCTGAGTACAAACAGATAATTGCACAGGTAATACTTAGATACAAAGGTAAATATTTTTTACATAGGCAAGTAAAAAGAAATGAAGAGAGACTGAATTCTCTCTGTCCACTACCATTGGGTGGTCATATTGAAGAAATGGATTTAAAAAAGGATGAAGATATATTTGAAGTAGCGCTAGAGCGAGAATTACATGAAGAGGTAGAGTTAGGTAGTAAGGTAGTAAAAAAGAGCTATATTGGTTTAGTATATCTTGAAGATGAGAATCCTGTTAATCATGTACATGTGGGTCTAGTATATGTATATGATTTAGATGGTATGGATGTACATGTAAAAGAGGAAGGGTTAGAAGATATTGGTTTTGTTAGTTTAGATTATCTCCAAAGTAATGTAGAGACTCTTACATATTGGAGTAGAATTATTATTTTTCATTTATAACTAAATATGGATGATTGTATATTCTGTAAGATAGTGAGAGGGGAAATACCCTGTTACAAGATATATGAAGATGAGAAGTTTTTAGCATTTTTAGATATATCTCAATTTACAAAAGGACATACATTAGTAATACCTAAAACGCATTATAGATTTATATGGGATGTAGAGGATATGGAAGGATATGCTAATACTGTTAAGAAATTGTGTATACACTTTACCCAAAAATTAGGTTTTCAATATGTAGATACTCTCTCTATGGGAAGAATGGTACCTCATGCACATATACACTTAGTACCTCATAACAATAATGAGAATGATTGGGAGAAAGCATTGAGTACAATAGGGGATTTACAAGATGATGTAGAGAGGAGATTAACCCAAGAGCAGGGGAAAGAAATAGTGGAGAAGTTTACTCTTACCGATTAAAAAATTCTAAGATATCTTCCATATACTCTGTATCTATATCAAAGTGTCCTTTTCCTTCTAGGGTAATTAACTCTATTTCCTTGCCTAGTCCATCTACTTTCTTAACAAAATTGTATGTGTATGTATACGGTACATTTACATCCTTATTCCCATGCCATATCTTTATATCGATATCCATAATTTTTGCTACTTTGTTCTCATCCCATGAAGAGGATTTAGTAGTAGGTGCGAGTAGGGCGATTTTAGATATTAATTCAGGATATGTAGTAGCAAAGTTCATAGTAGGTAGACCTCCCATACTAAAGCCAAGTAGATATACCTTTGGTTGAATAGAGTATCTTTCCTCTATCCAATTTTTTAGATTAAGAGTGTCTTGTATAGAGGCACTGTTACCCCAATTAACATCATGTTGATTAGATGCAGCGAATATATAGTTGTACTTTGTAAAGAGTATTCCATATGCTTGTAAATCTTTCATAAATTGATCTCCCATATTCTCAGTAACATTGGTATTAGATCCGTGGCTATACAGTATTACAGTAGGTGGATTCTCTTCATCTATTTTTGTAGGTACAACTATATATGCTTGTTGTCCCTCTATCTTTTCAAATATCTCTTGATATGGGTCTCCTACTACTTCTTCTTCTACTATCTCTTCCTCTATCTCCTCTTCTGCGATTTCTTCTTCTATTAATTCTTGTTCTAATGGTAATTTATCTTTTATGAAAGTTTTGTAACAGAGATATGCTGGTATAGTAAGTAGTAGTATTAAAAGTAGTGCTAATATACCCTTATTAGTCGCCTTCCTTTTCCTATCATTCATCTGTATATTCATAAAAAAATTATATCACAGAGTAATTGACATATTTAGATATTTAAAATATCATTTCTGATATTGCCCCATAATTAATATTTAAACAATTTTTCCATATGCCTAAGTCAAAAGACGAGAAAATAAAGAAGAATGAAGAGATAGTAATAGATCTTGATTCTATTGCAGTACCTGGAGCTATTATTCTAGCAGGTATAATAATTGCAGGAGCAATATTTTTTACAAATAAAGGAAATACTCCAGCTGTAGATGGTACAGATGATGCTGCGAATCCTACTGCTAATCAGGAAGAGTTTCCTGTAGCAGAAACTACTATTTCTGATAGTCCATATTTAGGAGATATTAAGAAAGCTAAGGTAGCTATTGTTGAATATACAGATTATCAGTGTCCTTACTGTGGGAGACATGCTAGTGAGACTAAGCCAAGTATTATTAAAGATTATGTAGATACAGGTAAGGTTATATATGTAGTTAGAAATTTCCCATTGGATTTCCATGGACAGATTGCTATAGATACAGCTAATGCAGCATTGTGTGTAGATGAGCTTTCTGGAGCAAGTAAGTTCTTTGAATTCTATGCTAAAGCATTCTCTCAGACTGATACAGATGCACTAAAAGCAATAGCTAAAGATCTAGGAGTAAATATGAGTAAGTATGATACATGTATGAGTGATGAAAGATATGCAGATACTATTGCACAGGATATGGCAGATGGTTCTAAAGCAGGTGTACAGGGTACTCCAGGGTTTGTAATAGGGGTACTGGATAAGGATGGTAATGTTAAGGGTAAGTTAATAGCAGGAGCATATCCATATGAGTCATTCCAATCTATTTTGGAAGAGTATCTTAAATAGGGTATTTGTTTGAAAAAGGAAAAGGGAGCATATGCTCCCTTTTTTATTTCTATTTACAATTACTATTTCTTTTTAGTAGTTTTTACCTCTTTACTATTTTGCTTTCTTGCTTGGGAGAATGCATCATACTTAGTTCTTACTACTGCTCCTACTGTAATTAATATCAAAGAGAGAGAGTATATACCTCTTACTATTGGTATTAATCTTACTATTACAGATATACTTCTACCTATTAGTAATGATATGAATCTACCACTGTCCTTTCTATCTGTTAATTGTAATACTCTTTGTCCTATTGCTGACTCAGTCCATACTGTTCCAAATGTAGCTAAAAATATTAATATCCCTATTATTAAAAATGCTAATGGTGCTCCTACTAATGTAATTATGAGTAAGAAGAGTGGTAATGGGATTGTAAAGAGTACTACTAACCCTATGGCATAGCTTTTTAATACTTCTTCCCATGATGTAATAATTTTTTTCTCTATTTGTAATGTCTTAACAGGTGCAGAGAGTATTAATATTACACCTACGATATACATTCCTATGAAGTTTACTATTGCTAACCCTATATTAAAGCCTAAGAAATCATCTTTACTAAAATTAAAGGTTTGTTCTTTAGGTATATCTTTCCAAAATGGATGTTCACTACCTGCTATTAAATCTCCATACACATTCTTTTCTTCTACGGTATAGTTATCTCCTGCTAGTAAGAAATCACCTCCTACTGTAGCGTTAGATATAACTTGGCCTGAGGCTACTCTTGCATCATCTCCAACACTACCATTTAGTTTAAAGGTACCTGTAGCTGCAGCTATATCTTTATTAAAGGTACCATCTAAATCAGCTATCATACTCCCTATATATGTATTTTCTGTAATAGTACCACTGGTAGTTACAGTAGAGCCTACTAATATTGCATTACCATATATATTTCCACCTACAGTTACTGTAGTTCCAAAGAGATATATATCTCCTGTTACTGTTCCATCTACTGTAATATTTTGTCCTGTTACTATTAGATCTCCATCTACTACACCATTGATTACTACTCTTTCACCAGATACATACAGATCGTCTTCTACAATAGATTCTTTATCTAGTGTGTAATCTCCTACCTCTATCTTAGCAGCATTAATTACTCCTTTAGGAAAGAGTAGGAGTATTAATATGGAGAGGATTGGAAATATGTATATATTTCTTAATTTAAACATTTAGATATCTAATCAAAAGTTATATATATTAATATATCATATATCTATATTTATTAGTTTTCTACTCTTAAAATTAGTATAATTCTATGAATATTTAGATAAATTAAATACTGTTACAGATGAAATTAGCAATATATATGCCCGCATTAAATGAAGAGGAAGGAATAGGTGAAGTTATCAAATCATTACCCAAGAAGATAGAGGGTATAGAAGAGATTAAGGTATTGGTTGTAGATGATGGTAGTAAGGATGATACAGCAAAGATTGCAAAAGAAAGTGGTGCTGATGTAGTAAGTCATAATGTAAATAAGGGGGTCGGGAGTGCATTCCAGAGTGCAGTTACATATGCCCTAGAAAAAGAAATAGATATATTAGTTAGTATAGATGCTGATAGGCAGTTTAATAGTGAACAGATACCCGATATTATTAAACCTATTTTAAAAAATGAAGCTGATATGGTTACAGGTAATAGGTTTGGCAGTGGTATACCAGAGAATATGCCTAAGAGTAAGTATTGGGGTAATAAACAGATGTCTAGATTAATATCATTAATAAGTGGTCAGAAGTTTAGGGATGTATCTTGTGGTTTTAGAGCATACAATAGAGAAGCTTTAATGAGATTAAATCTGTTTGGTTCCTTTACATATACTCAGGAAACTATCTTAGATATGGTATATAAGGGGTTAAGGGTAGTGGAATTTCCTGTAGATGTTAAATATTTTAAAGGTAGAAAATCTAGGGTAGCAGGTAATATATTAAAGTATGCTATTAATACTTCTTCAATAATTTTAAAAACATTAAGAGATTATAAACCTATGGTGTTTTTTGGAGGCTTAGGAGGAATAGCTATAACTGCGGGAGTAATTTGTGAGATTTCCCTTTTTATTCATTTCTTCTCAAAGGGAACATACTATCCATTTAAAACTCTTGGTTTTGTAGGACTCGGATTTTTAATTTTCGGTCTTCTCTTTTTAATGTTAGGTTTACTTGCAGGGATGTTTAACAGAGTAAGAATGAATCAAGAAAAAATACTTTACGAACTAAAAAAGGAAAGATTTGATGACTAAGATACTAAACATTACTCAAAGATATCATCCTGCGAAGGGGGGTGCTGAACAGTTTGTACAGATACTCTCAGAGTATTTAGTTAATACTAAGAGATATGATGTAGATGTATGGAGTACAGATGCATTAGGTGCAGATACATTGTGGGATCTAGGTAATGATGTAATAGATGTAAAAGAAGAGATAATTAATGGAGTTAATGTAAAAAGATTTCCAATTGGTAAGGGTATATTGAGGAATAAATATTTGAATAAGGTATATAGGGTGGTGTTTGGGTCATTACCTTTCTTTAAGATATCTAATCTTGCATCATGTCCTACCTCTTTTGATATGTTAGATGCGATTAAGAGTATTAAAGGATATGACTTTGTAACAGTATCATCTACTCCTTACTACTTCCTCTTCTATGTTGGATATTTAATATCTAAGAAATTAAATATTCCTTTAATATTGATACCTGCTTTTCATATTGGTATAGAGAAAAATGATTCTTTAAAGAAGAAATATTTTAAAAAGACAGCTATACCATTTTTTAAACATGCAAGTAAGATAATATTGAATACAAAAGCAGAGGGAGAAGCGATTAAAGATTTTTGTAAAGAGAATGGTGTAGATATTGAAGATGAGAAATTAGTAGTAATTGGACAAGGGGTATTTTTAGAAAAAATTAAGGGTGGGGATGGTAAAAGATTTAGGAGCAAATACAATATACAAAATGATATTGTATTTCAGATAGGGAGTAAGAATGTAGATAAAGGTAGTATTAATTTAATAGAGGCAATGATTAAGTGTTGGGATAGGGGTATAGATAGCACATTGGTATTTGGAGGAGGATATAACAGGGATTTTACTGAATATATTAGTAGGTTAGATGGGAAGTATAGGGAGAGAATATTAAATATAGATAATATATCTGAGGAGGATAAATGGGATTTATATGATGCTGGTGATATATTTTCAATGGTTTCTAAAACAGATTCCTTTGGTATTGTATATTTAGAGTCATGGGTATATGGTAAGCCCGTACTTGGTTGTAACAATGTAGCTATTAGAGAAGTGATTAAAGATAGTAAGGAGGGGTATCTTTTAGATTTTGATGATATAGAGGGGATAGGTGAAAAGATAGAGTATTTATTAAAAAATGATAGTTTAAGAGAAGAGATGGGGGATATGGGTAAAAAGAAAGTATTAGAGAGATATAATTGGGAGAAGAATTTAGAAAAGGTAGGGGGTATATACAAAAAATAGTGGTATTGAATCCTTATGTATTCTTGAGTAAAATGGACAGCGATTTACAATAATCTAAACTATAAGTTAAAAACATAAATGAAAAGACGAGTAGGAATCATTGGCTGTGGACATATTTTAGTAAGACATACTGAATCTATCACTCAAAATCCTAAGGATTTTGAACTAGTTGCCCTTTGTGATATTGATAAGGGAGTATTAGAAAAAGCTGTTAAGGAGAATGGTAATGTAGAGGGATTCACAGATTACAAAGAAATGTTAAAAAAGATGAAAGGTAAAATGGATTTTATTACAATTGCTACCCCTAACCATTTACATTATGAGATGGCAATGGAATCTATGAAGGCAGGTTACGATATCTTAATAGAGAAACCAATAGCATTTGAAGCATCAAGAGTACAAGAGATTCAAGATGAGGCAGACAAATTAGGTAGAGAGGCATACTGTGTATTACAGGTAAGATACAATCCAACTGTAAAGATGATGGAGAGGGTATTAGAAGAGGGTTTACTAGGAGATATCCGTTCTGTTTGTTTTATACAAAGATGGCAGAGACCTCTTGGATATTTTAAAGATTGGAGAGGTCTTATTGATGAAGGTGGTAGATCATTGTATGAATACGGAATTCACTATTTAGATATAGTGCAAAAACTATTTGGAGTACCAGATGTTAAATCTACAGATACATTCAATCATAAGCATTTAGATATACCTTTCGAAGACACCTCTTATTCTATTGTTGAATATAAAAATGGAGCATCAGGTAGTATTGAGGTAAATGTAGCAGTAGAGCCTTCTAACTTAGAGTGTTCTATAGCTATAATGGGTTCTCAAGGATATTTAAAGATTAGTGGAAATGCTCTAGATGTTGTAGAAAGAGCATCTTTTGAAACAGAGGAATTACAAAACAAATGGAAAGAGATAGAGTCATCAAGTGGACAATCTATTACACCTAATTCTTACGGTACCCATGTTGGATCTTGTCCTAACCATCCTACCCTTTATGCTGAGATAGCTAAGGGAAATGGCTTGAAGGTCTCAGAGTCAGTACCTTCAATAGACTTTATTCAAAAAATTTATAAAGAGGAAAAATAATATGGAATTTAAAGAGGGTCTAAATAACAAAGAGTTTTCGGAATTTGAACAAAATATTAGAGTTCATCCTGATGCTGAGATAGCCCCAGATTCTACGATTGGGAATGATTCGTTGATTTTAGATTGTAAATTAGGAAAAGTTTCAATAGGTGAAGGTTGTATTATTGGTAATTACACAATGATTGAGGATGATGTAGTTATAGGGGACGGTACCAAGATTTGGCACTATACCCATATTAGAAAAGATTCTAAGATAGGGAATAACTGTGTAATAGGAAACTATGTATATATAGATTCTGGAGTAAGTATTGGAGATGAAACAAAAATACAAAACTATGTACCTGTATATCATGGAGTTGAAATGGAAGAGGGAGTATTTTTAGGACCTAACTGCTTAACGACAAACGATATGGTTCCCAGGGCTAGAACAGAAGATGGTGAAATAAAAGGGCAAGAAGATTGGAAGGTAACAGCAATACATATCGGCAAAGATGCATCAATTGGTGCAGGTGCAATACTCAGACCAGGTATTACAATAGGAGAGAAAGCTTTAATAGGTGCTGGTGTTGTTGTAACAAAAGATGTACCAGCAGGTGCAGTAATTGTTGGAAATCCTGGGAAGGTCCTCAGATATTTAGATGGTTATGAGCCAAAATAATTTGTTATTTACAAGAATATGATTCCCATATCTAAACCTTTGATTGAAAAAGAAGAGATAGATGCTGTTGTTGCTGTTTTAAAATCAGGAATAATTGCTCAGGGTCCTAAGACTGCTGAGTTTGAAGAAATGTTTGCAAAGTATTGTGGTACTAAACATGCTATAGCATTTTCTAATGGAACAACCGCTATACATGCTGGAGTTATTGCTTCTGGCTTTAAGGATGGTGATGAAGCAATTACAGTACCCTTTACATTTGTAGCTACTGCAAATCCAGTATTAATGGAGCGAGGTAAGGTAATCTTTGTAGATATTAATGAGGATGATTTCTGTATAGATCCAAATAAGATAGAGGAAAAGATTACAAAGAAAACAAAACTAATTATTCCTGTAGATTTATATGGTCAGGTATATAAATATGCTCAAGTAAAAGAAATTGCAGATAAGCATAATATTAAGATATTAGAAGATGCATGCCAAGCTATTGGTGCACAACAAGATGGTGTAACAGCTGGGAACTTTGGTAATCTAGCAGCATTCTCTTTGTATGCAACCAAAAATATTGCAACAGGAGAGGGTGGAATGCTTACTACCAATGATGATGAGATAGCAAGAAGAGCAAAAATGTATAGGCATCATGGACAAGATGAAGCTGTTAGATATGAATATTTAGATCTTGGACATAACTACAGAATGACTGATATAGCTGCAGCTATAGGGGTAGAACAAATGAAAAAGATAGAGAGAATCATTAGTAGTAGAAATGAAAATGCTAAAAATCTTACAGAAGGGTTATCAAGTATAAAAGGAATTATTGTTCCTAAGGTAATGGAGAATAATACACATGTATTCCATCAATATACAATTAGAGTAACAGAAGAGTATGGTCATACAAGGGATGAACTTATGAATTTCTTAAAAGAGAATGAGATTGGTTGTGGTGTATACTATCCAAAGCCTTTACATCTTCATGAGCATTTTAGAAAAATGGGATACAAAGAGGGAGATTTCCCTGTAGCAGAGAAATTGTCTAAAGAGGTTCTTTCTTTACCAGTTAATCCATTTGTTACAAAAGAAGATACTGAAAAAATAGTTGAAAAGATTAAGGAATTTTCTAAAAAGTAAATTAAATAATACTAGTATATGTCAGACAAAAATAAAACTGTTGCCATTTGTGGTCTAGGATATGTTGGATATCCTGTTTCTATGCTTTTTGCGGATGCAGGATTTAATGTCATAGGGGTAGATATATTAGAAGAGAGAGTGAAGAGATTAAATGCAGGTGAAAACCCTATTAAAGGTCAAGAGCCTGGGCTAGATGAATTGGTTGAGAAAGTAATTAAAAATGGTAATTTTAGAGCTACAGCAGATGTAAAAGAGTATTCTAAAGCAGACTACATTATTGTAGCTGTACAAACTCCTGTTGCTGAAGAGAATAAAAAGCCTACATACGAAAACCTAAAAGGAGCATTAAGAGATATTGGTAAATATATGAGTAAGGGTGTTACTGTAATCATAGAGTCAACTATAGCTCCTAAAACAATGGAACATATTGTAAAACCTCTCTTAGAAGAAGAATCTGGTATGGAAGTAGGTAAGGATTTTTACTTAGCTAATTGTCCAGAGAGATTAATGCCTGGTCGTCTTTTAGAAAATATTAGGTATTACAACAGAGTAGTAGGAGGATGGAATCCAGAGTCTGCTAAAAAGGTAATAGAATTATACAAACATGTCGTTCAAGGAGAATTAGAAGAAACAGATTGTATTACAGCAGAGATTGTGAAAGCAGGAGAAAATACTTATAGGGATGTACAGATAGCATTTGCAAATGAGATGGCATTACTTTGTGAAGCATATGGAGCAAATGCTTGGAGAGTAAGAGAGTTAATAAATAACTGTAAGAAGGTAACAGATACTAGACCAGAGGCATTAAGACAGATGCACTACCCTGGTGCAGGTGTAGGAGGACACTGTATCCCTAAGGATTCGTGGTTACTAATACATGAGGTAAGAGAGATTGTAAATCCTAAACTTATTCCTACAGCAAGGTATATTAATGATTTTATGCCTGTTCATATGTTTGAACTATTAGAGAGTGCTATAAAAGAGGTTGGTAAAGATTTTAAGAATTTAAATATCTTAGTACTAGGATATGCATATGATGCTAATTCAGATGATGACAGGAATACTCCTACCTTACCTTTATTAGAAAAATTAAAGGAAAATAATATTAAATATGAAGTACATGATACCTTTATTAAAGAGTATCAAGGAGATTTATATAGTATGCTTAAGGATAAGGATGGTATTGTTCTAATGACAGGGCATGATGAATATAAGGGATTAGATTTAGAAAAGATGTTTAAAGTAATGAGAAACAAACCTCTTATAATTGATGGTAGGAATGTATTTAACAAAGAGGAGTCTAGGAGTAAAGGGTTTGTATACAAAGGGGTTGGAAATATATAATTTTGTTGAGTAATTAAAGTTAGTAGAAGATTTTTATGTTTGAAAAAGATTTAAACCCAGAGCCTTTTTTCTCAATCAAAAGTAAGAAAATAGCGTACTACAAAGGATTTACTATCATGTCAGACCCGAATCTTCATGAACAGGTACTAACTATTATCAAGAAAAATATTCCAAAGGGTTCTAAGATATTTATATTTGGTTCTGGAGAAGGGGCTTTAGATCAAAGATTAAAAGACCTTGGTTTTGAAATTTTTTCTAGCGATATAGACTCAAAGAATTTTAAGGCAGACACAGAATTTATAAAAGCGGATTTTAACAATTGCTCTGATATGCAAGATATTGTAAATAAGAAAAAGGGGGTATTTGATTTAGTTGTGAGCCTTGAAATAATCGAACACATCGAAAATTTAGACTTATATTTTTCCACGATTAGTAAGGTACTTAAGAGAAATGGTAAGGTTATAGTATCAACGCCAAACATAAATTCTTGGTATTCTAGATTGTTTTTCTTCATAAACGGAATCTTTCCCTCTTTTACAGATTCAGCTTATCAGAGTTATGGACATATAAATCCAGTAGGGATTGATGAGATAAAGAGGTTGTTATTAAGAAATAAATTAAAGGGAGATATAAGTCATTTTTCTGGAGGATATCTTCCAAAGATATGGATTAATGGAGGTATCAAGGGAATTTTATTCCATCTCACAGGATTCGTTTTAAGAATTTTCATGAGAGGGAAAAAAGATGGGTGGTGCAATATTATTCTTCTTGAGAGAACTAACAAATGAGAAAGATTCTTTTTTTAACACCATGGTATCCAGAAGAGTCTAATCGTTTCTGGGGTATTTTTTGTAAAAAACATGCGGATACTATCTCTATAAATAATGATGTATTTGTACTGCATATTTCCTTTAAGAAGGGCTTAAAAAGTACTAACAGTATAAGTTTAGATATAAAGGGGAAATTTGGTAGAGCATATATAAGATCTTCTTCTTTACCAATTATAGGGAAATTCCTTGATATTATCGCCCTAGTAATATATGGCTCCAGATTTATAAAATTGATAAAGAGTTCTTGGGGTAAACCTGAATTACTCCATGTAAATATCGCAAATCCTATTGGTTTGCTAGGTTTCTTAGAGAAAATGTTTAGAAGAACTCCCTATGTTATTACGGAACATTCTTCTGTTTATACGGATTGGTCTCAGAGTACTGCTCCACACAGATTAAAACCTCTAGTAAAAGTCTTTTTGAGGTTAATATTTGATAATGCTACATATATAACATGTGTTTCTAGCTATCTACAACGAGGTATCCAAAAAATAACTAAAAACCAGCATATTACAGTAATACCAAATGTTATCGAATTCCCAGATAGAAAAAATGTAAAACTAGCAGATATATATAATAAAAAGAATATTAATATATTACATGTTTCTCTTCTCAGTGACCGAGAAAAAAACATCTCTTCTCTTATTAGGGTTTTTGCAAGTTTATCTAAAATATATCCTAATATTATTTTACACATTGTTGGTTCGGGTCACGATGAATTAAAACTTAAGAAACTTGCTAACAAGTTTGAGGTATATGGGAGCAGAATTATTTTTCATGGAGCAATTAACAATGATTTACTTAGTGGATTCTATAAAAATGCAGATTTCTTTGTTTTGAGTAGTAACGTAGAAACCTTTTCTGTTGTTGCTGCAGAATCTTTGTTTTTCGGTTGTCCAGTATTATCGACAAAGTGTGGAGGTCCTGAAGATTTTATAAACGAAGAAGTCGGATTGCTTGTAGAAAACAGTGAGAAATCACTAAAGGATGGATTAGTATATATGGTAAATAATTATAAGAAATTTCAATCTAGTTATTTGAGTAGATATGCAAGGGAGAAATTTGCGTCAGGAGTAATAAATAAGAAATTTAACAAAGTTTTTGACGAAGTAATTCAAGGATATGATCGGTAGTATCAAAGAAAATAACAAAGGAATAATTTATATAAGCAACATTTTAGAGTTACTATTATTACTTATTTCTAATATCAGTCTCATTAATGTTTTCTTTCTTACAATTGATAATTTCAACCCTACGTTATCATGTTTTATAGGGGCATTTATTACCATGGGTTTGGTGGTTTTATTCAGAAGAAAGATACCTAAAAGTCGGAGTAAATATCACTAGTTGTTCTTATTTATTCTCTTACTAGCAATATTTTTAAGAGTATCCCCAAATCTATATCTTACAGGAGGACAAGATCAAGGATCCTATGTTTCTCTTTCTAAGCAGTATGAAGTTAATCATAGTTTGTATATTAAAGATGAGTTGAGGGAGGATCTTTCGAATGAGATTAAGAATATCTATGATAAGGGGAATGTATTTACAGGTTTAAAACCTTACGATAAAGATAATTCAGAATATATAATCCCATTCTACCCAGTATTTCCATCCTGGATGTCTATATTTGGAAATCTTTTTGGCTTGGATAATAGGATATATGCTTTAACAATGTTTAGTTTACTCTCTATTATTTCTGTATATTTATTTAGTTATGAAATTAGTAATAGAAATCAGAAGGTAGCATTATTATCATCTTTCTTTTTGGCTATAAATCCTTTACATGTATATTTTTCGAAAGTACCAGTAACAGAAGTAGTATCAATGACTTTCCTTTTCTTTGCTTTATATTTAGTAATCAAATTCTTTAATGATTCCAAAAAGGGTAAATACAATATCTTTTATTTAATACTTTCGATTATTTCTTTTGTAGCGTTATTTTATACAAGAATGAGTGCAATATTTCTATTGCCTGTAATAGCAATAGTCCCTATTATATCGGTTCTCTTCTCAAAGAATAAAAAACAAAGTAAATATTACTTAATATATGCATTAACTTGGGTTGTTCTTTTTCTTCTCTCTTATCTGTATTACTACCTTTTCCTTCCTCAGATTTTTGATTTAATAGTAGGAAAGAGAGTATTAGCATTTATAAGTATAGAAACCATAGCTATAACATTATTATCAATACCAATTCTTACTTATTTTGTTCTAAAAATTAAAAAGTGTAAGCTTTTTTTAAAAAATATCTTGATTTTCTTTCAGAAGAACCTTTATATCTTTTCTATATTGATATTTTTAGGATTAATAGGGTATCAAATGTATGGATATGTTAAAGAGATTCTTATAGATAATAGTAATACAATTCTAAGTTTTGAAAGTTTATCGTTTTTTAAACAGTTAAGTTTCTTAACTACATTCTTATATCTTTCTCCTTTTCTTTTTATATTATTACCAGTTAGTTTTATCCATTTTAGAAAGAGTAAAGATATTAGAATAAATCTTTTGATTATAACCATTATTATATTCTTAATCTCTTCTTGGGGTATAGCAACTGTTACGAGGTATCATTACTACTTTGCTAGATATCAACTTAGTGAATTAATACCATTTTGTTTAATACTAATTTCAATACTCTTGGTTCGGATTTTAAAAATAGAAAAAATAAAAAAGTTAATTGTTGTATTAACAGTATTAACATCTCTCTATTTCTTTTTCTTTTCTATCATCCAATTAAGAGATTCGGAAGGTTTAGAAGGTAATCAGATCAAGGAAGTAAAAGAAATTGTAGGTGAA
>Ga0208375_1003041_pt1 | contig 14810 bp, 19 predicted proteins | sample RifOxyD1_FD_184038 | JGI IMG/M metagenome (GOLD analysis project Ga0208375, IMG submission 184038) | Soil microbial communities from Rifle, Colorado - Rifle Oxygen_injection D1 (SPAdes) | ecosystem: Environmental > Terrestrial > Deep subsurface > Rock core/Sediment | place: Rifle, Colorado... | reverse complement strand
CCAGCACAGCCTTGCACAGCTCCTGCGGGCGCAGGGTTTTCACCACCGTCAGATCGTTTTCCACGCTCAAATCCAGCCACAGGGCTTCATCCTTGGGCACGTCCGGATCGTAGACCAGTAGCGAGGGCTGCAACAGCCGCTGCGCGTTCACACTCATCACCAGGCCGGTCTGGCCGTTGCTCAACTGCACCACGCTGCCCGGCGGATACACCCCCATGCAGCGGACAAACAGCTGCATCAGCTCGGGGTCGAACTTGCCCTTGTCATACTTGAACATGAAGGATAGCGCTTCGGCCGGGGTCATCGACTCCGCCGGATTGATGGCATTGCAATAGTTATCGAAGGTATTGGTAATGCAGGCGATGCGCGCCAAGCGTCCAATCTGCTCGCCTCTGAGCTTGCCGGGGAAGCCGCTGCCATCGAGCAGTTCATGATGCTTCGCGACCACCTCCAGCGCAGCGGCACTGACGCCGGGCAACTGCTGCAGCATTTCCAGGCCATAGGCCACGTGCATCTGGTAAAAATTGCGTTCGGCTGCAGTCCATGGCGTTTTCTTCAGCCGGATCTGGCTCGGCACTTTTTCCTTGCCCAGATCGTGCAGCAGCGTGCCCAAACCCAGCGCCCGCATCTCTGCGGCATCCAGTTTTGCCTCTTTGCCCACAATCAGTGCCAGCACGGTGACGTTGAGCGCGTGGTAATACGTGCCTTCATCTCCGGATTTGGCGTTCATCAGATGCAACACCACATCCTTGTCGTTCAGCATCGAATCGACCATGTCGGACACCAGCGCATGCGCCTGCTGGAGAGACTCATCTGGACGTGAGAACAGATTGCGCAACAGCGAATGCACCGTCGCCACGCCGGCGCTGAACTTCTTGTCACACCGCCCCATGGCCTCGCGCTGCGCCGCAAGCTTTTCGCGGCGCGCCTGCTTCGCCGCCCACATCGCCTCCACTTCAGGATCAACCGGTTGAGGGGCGGGTGCCGGGGCAGCGGCATCGGTGAACGGGGGAGGCAGCGGCAGCTGATCGCTCCTGGCCGGATCGTAAAGCACATGCGTCATGCCCAGCGAGCGCAACACCTGCAGCTGTTTTTCGTTGCGTATCTTGAAGCTGCTGAACAGGAAAGGATGATCCGTCCAGCCTTCCAGATGGATATACAGCCCGACCCTCGCCTGCTCAACATGGATGCGTTGTTCCAATCCGCTCATTGATCAATTGCTTTCTTTTATTTTTAATTGCTGGCTTGCATGCTGAGTACGGCCGTATCAGGCAGCAGCCAATCCCTTGGTCAGCAATTCCGTCACCAGTTCGTTCATGCCGATCTGGCGCGCGGCGGCCAGGTCCTGGAGCTGTTTGACCAGTTGGCCATCGAGTTTGGTAGCAAACGCAACCAGACCCTGCGCCTGTTCGAGCTTGCGCAATTCACGCCGCGAGCTCTTGGGACCCGCCGCGCTGCCAAAGCGGTCGGGTGTGCCGGCTTGCTTCATCTGGCCGCTGATTTTCAATTCTTCGTTTCTGTCGAGATCGGATTTTTTCATAAGGCACTGTCTATCCTGGGTAAGTACGATTCAAGTTGGGCGCGGGTTTTAATGGCAAGCCGCGCTATCAGGCAAAAAACATCCATCAGCATAAGCGATGCAGCCATGTTGAGCGAAATTCAGGGGGATCCCAATACCTCGATTGCACCTTGAATCACGGCCTACCTGGCCTATCTTGAATAGGCATCACCCTGGAAGGAGACCATCATGTTGCACACTTCAACCGACATCAACAAACTCGTTGGTGCCCCGGCAACCGACCCGGATTTCCCCTATGCCCCACTGGAATGGACACGTGAAGACGCCTTGAAAGCGGCGCGTGAGGAGAAGCTGGACCTGACCGAAGCACACTGGGAGGTGGTTCGCGCCTTGCAGAATTTTTACGCGCACCACGACGAAACCAGCGTCATCAGTCTGCGCGAACTGCACGACGCACTGGAAGAGCATTTCCATCTGCAAGGCGGCCTGAAATACCTCTACACCCTGTTCCCGGGTGGCCCCATTGCGCAGAGTTGCCGGCTGGCGGGTCTGAAAGCCCCGTTCATGGCCAGCGATCCGGGTTTTGGCAGCGTCGCCTGAACGACATGCGGTCCGCCCCCATCTGTAAAAAACGTGGCAGACGCATGCCGCATACCGGTTAGGGGTTCATGCCTGCGGCACCAGGCCGACGCGCGTCGCGCCGTTGCGCAGGTCAATAACGAACAAGAGTTCGCAATACTCCGGTTGCGACTCCAGCGGCGTCGGGTCATCGGCACAGCTGCAACCGCCGAGCAGACCAGCGTAGAAAATCCCGGCTCTTACCCGCAGGCAATCGCCCACCACCGTTGCCCCAAGCAGCATCGCACTGTGTGGCTCATCGGCTACCGCACTCGTCCCGGTCAGCCCCTGCTGCAAGGGCAGCAGGCTGGCGTCGAGTTGCTCGACCTCAAGCTTGAAAACCTCGCCAAAACCGGGTGTACCCCAGGCTGCGAGCGCGTGCGGCAGGCTAAAGCGTGGGGCTGATTCTGGCAGGTTGAAACCCATTATTGATAGATCCGTCCGTCGTGCCTGAGCCAGCCGCCCGGATGGCGAGCTTGCGGATCATGGTGTGTCCAGTGGATCACGCCCCCTTTTGAGGTCCACTCATACTCACCCGAAAAGTCGATTACGTCGCCCACACGCAGCGCATCGACACGCGGCGCAAGGTCGATGTTGTGCGCGACCAGCACCGTCAACCCGGAATCCAGCCGTACGATGAAACGCTGATGGCGACTGCCGTTGTTGTCATCCGCCAGCAGTTTCACCACCGCGCCCTGCCCTTCGACCTGCAGGTTTCCCTGTTGCCTGGCAAAGGCCTCGTCGATGGCGGCATGGCTGCTGCCCGCAACCGGTACCGACAGGCCCGAACGCGTGGCAGCCTTGGGTCGGTCGTTCGTGTCCGGGGCGGACACGAACGAAAAATACGCTGCAACGGCAAGCGCTGCGATCAACAGGAACTTATTCATGTCATATCAACCCGCCCCCCGCGGCTGAACCTCGCAGGCGGCTCAGGCTGCCAGACCCTTGGCAAGCAAATCGGCAACCGTTTCGTTGACCCCGGTCTGGCGCGTCTCGGCCAGTGCATGAATCTGCTTCACCAGTTCGCCGTCGAGCTTTACAGCAAACGCGACCAGGCCCTGCGCCTGCTCCAGTTTGCGCTGATCGCGGCGCGACAACGCCGCAGCAGCGGCACTGCCAAAGCGGTCAGGCGTTCCCGCCTGCCTCATCTGACCATTGATTTTCAGGCCTTCGTTTTTGTACAAGTCGGTTCTTTTCATGGGTTTTCCAGGAATGGCGGGGGCAATGAGGTTTGACAGCATAACGGAGAAGCCCGTCAAGCCAGGTCGTGCAGAACCAGAACGATCGCTGCGGAGTCGCCCATGTGAGGTATTGTCTGAAACCCACCACTGAAAGGAGCCGGCAATTGAAACCGAATTACTCGTACGAGAAGCGCCAGAGAGAGCTGGAAAAGAAGAAAAAGAAAGCGGAAAAAGAGCATAAAAAAACCGCACAAAATGAAGCGCCGCCTGCGCCTGAAGCGAACGTGCCGCCAGAGCCGGAAAGCGGTCAAGTGTAAGGTTCATCCCTTATTTCATTTTCGACGGCAGCTTCACGGTTTCGCCAGCAATCATGAACGCGCCGTTGCCCCGGTGATGCAGGGTGCGCGGGTTCTTCTGCGCCGGATCGCGCCACGCCTTGACCGCCTCCAGAATGAACAGGTTGTATTGATTCACCATCCGGGTGTCCGTTACCCGGCACTCGATGCTGGCATAACATTCCTTGATCAGCGGTGCGGCAACGCATTTGGCCGCAACCGGCGTCAGTCGCAGGGCTTCGAATTTATCAACGGTGCGCCCCGACGTATTGCCGCAGTCGACCACGGCTTGCGCCAGTTCCAGCGTCGGAATATTGATCACGCACTCCCGGCTGGCTTTCAGCAGGTCGAACGAATAATTGCGGCCACTGACAATCGCAGCCAGCAGCGGCGGCTCGAACTCCATCATCATGTGCCATGACTGCGTCATGATGTTCGTTCGTCCCTTGCTCGCGGTCGTAATCAAAACCACCGGACCCGGCTCCAGCAGCCCATAGACCCTGGACAAGGGACAGGATTTCTTGCCCATATCGACCTCCCGACTGACTGTGCACAACGCTAACCCGAGAAAGCCCAAACAAGCGGTCAGTGCCTGCTTCGCTCAGCTCCTGGAAGGCGGCAGGCTGACTAGAACAGCGCCGCCTTCTTTCTTCTCCACCACCAGTGCGCCCTTTTTCTGCGCGTCGTCGAGAATCTTGCCAAACGCACTGTAGCCATATTCCGACTCGCTGAACCCCGGACGGATTCGCTTGATGGTGCTTTTGATCAGTGACGCCGAAATGGCGCCGTCTCCACCCCGCTCCGCCACCAGCTGATCCACGGTGCCCACCACAATCTCGATCGCGAGCGATTTCTTTTCCTCAGCGCTGGGTTCAGCCTTGATCGTAGGCAGGACGCTATCGCCACCGGCTGCTTTTTCAATTACCGGGCGGGCTCTGCGTCGGGTTGGGCTCGCGGTCTTTACCGTCTCGCCGACTGCCTCTTGCACCGGCGGTGCAATCGTTGCGCGGGGTTTGGCTGGCGCCTTTTGCGGGGTTTTGACCGGCGCGGGCTTCGGCTGCACTGCCTTGATCGGCACCAGGTCTTCGTAAAAAATGAACTCGTCGCAATTGCCGATCAACAACGACGACGCCGATCCACGCACACCGATGCCGATCACGCTCTTGCCGTTTTCCTTGAGCTTGGAGATCAGCGGCGAAAAATCCGAATCCCCGCTGATGATGACGAAGGTATCGATGTGCGTCTTGGTGTAGCAGAGGTCGAGCGCATCGACCACCATGCGGATATCCGCCGAGTTCTTGCCGGACTGCCGCAGATGGGGAATCTCGATCAGCTCGAATGCGGCCTCATGCATGTCACGCTTGTATTCCTTGTAACGATCCCAGTCGCAATAGGCTTTCTTCACCACGATGCTGCCCTTGAGCAGCATCCGTTCAAGCACGGGGCGAATCTTGAAATCCGGGTAATTGCCTTCCTTCAAACCGATGGCCACGTTTTCAAAATCGCAAAACACGGCAATGTGGTGAGTATCGGGTGCAGCCATGGTTATTTCTCCCTGATTTTTTACTTTAGCGTGTGCCAAGCCGTTTGTGTTTAAGAAAACCGTCATGCATTGCGGGTTTGAACATGCGAATGCTGCCACAAAAAAACGGGGGCGGTTGCCCGCCCCCGTTCCTGACTCACTTGCCTCGCATTTACGACTGCTGGCTTAACTGACCATGATGGCCATGATGGCCGTGACCACCACGACCGTGGCGTAACAGTGCCATCGCCTCACTGTCAAACACGGCCTGCTGTCCAGGCGTCAACTGCGCGTAAAACGTCTTCACCGCTGCGGCGCGGGTGACTTGATGCGCGCGCCGCACGTCGGCTTTTTCCAGCATCGCATCCAGACGCTGGGGAGTATTCATTTTGGCGTAAGCCTCACGCATCGCCTGACGGTTTCCCGCTTGCGGATACGGCTTGATTTTCTCGGCATCGGTAAACGTCTGCCATGCAGCGGCCTGAGCCGGTGCGAGCTTCAGTTTTTCTTTCAGCGCAGCCATGCGCGCGTCCCGGCGCTCGCCCATCTTGGCCTGCATCGCCTGGCCGTGACGCGCGTCGCAACCGGGTTTGCCATCGGCGGTGGCGCCGTTCATTGCAAAAGCGGATGCACCAAGCACCCCGCTACCGGCGATCAGGGCTACCAGCAAGGCACGTTTGGTCAATATCGATTTCATTGCATTCTCCTTTTGAGACGGATCGAACAGCCCACCCGAAATGGGTCAGGCATGACAAGCAGTGTGACCTTGCCATGTATCTGCAGCGTGTCTGGTCCGTGCTGAATTGTTACAGAATGTATCACCCAACATCCGCTGTGCTGACCGACTTGCCGCGTTCAGTTTTTTGGTGCGGTGTGCGGTGTCCGCACGAATGCCTGGCGGTCGAACCCCAGCGTTTCGGCGCGCGCCAGCAAGCGCTCGAGCGTGGTTGCGTCGAGCGACGCGTCACGCGCCAGAATCCACGCATACTTGCGACCCGGCTCACCGACCAGCGCCCAGCGGTAGTCCGGGTCGAGTTCAAGAATCCAGTAGTCACCATAAAACGGGCGGAAAAAGCTCACCCGCAGCTTTGCGCCCTGGCTGCCTTCCACCACTTTGGCGATGCCGTTGGCCTGCTCGGTTTTGCCGTCGGCCGTGCGGCACTGGTTTGTCACCGAGACAGCCTCGCCATCCGGGCGATACAGCGCCCGGGTATCGGCCACGCACATCGCCTGAAAGCGGTTCGGCAGCATGGCAATCTCATACCAGGTGCCGGAATAGCGGTTCAGGTCGACGCTTTGCACCGTCGGCAGCGGCGGGTGCGAGCTTGTACAGGCGGACAGCAGCGCAACTGCCAGCAACGCCAAAACGGAACGTGCAGGTTTCATCATCGTCATGGGGAATCGTGCCTCGTATTCAAAGTAAGGGTTAGGGCGTCAACTTTCAGCGGCTGTACTGCTGCTGCATGCGCTTCATCATCTCGGGGTCCATCTTGAACGCCCCGCCCGCCCCCATGCCCGGCATGCCTGACAGGGTCACCGAACCATGCGTCTGTCCCGGCTTGCATGCGCCCAGCCACTTGCCGGTCATGGTCGAGTCCATCGTCGATATCCCCTCCATTGGCGGCATAAAGCGTGAGGTGCTTTCCATCCGGTAGTCGGTGTTCATGTTGCCGCTGATCGTCATGTGGCTGGTCACCGTGCGGCCTTCGTGGGTACACACCGAATCGACCACGGTCTTGTTGCCGCTTTTGCGGACGTCCATTTTTGAACAGCGCTTTTTCATCTCGCGCCCGTCCTTGGGATCGACCGTCAGGTCTTACCCTGTTCGATGCACATCTGCATCGTCATCGGGCCAGGCATTTTCTGCCCCCCTGCCCGGGTTTCAGTCTTGATTTCCCATAGCCCCGACTTGCGCAGCGGCATGTCGGCGGCACGGACAGCCGGCGGCAATGCCACAGCAACGGCGAATGCGGACAACAGGATCAGGCGGCAGGCAGGCAAGGACATCGTCAAGACTCCATCAAGGGGGAAAACCAGCATGCTGCCATAAAAAATCAGCAGCGATTATTCGGTCACAGCCCCCGGGTTGTAACCCAACGCACATGAACTAGCATGCAGCATAGGGGTTTAAATCAGGAGTAGAAATGCAAAAAAGACTTGTTGCCGCGCTGCTAGCAGCGCTGTTGCCCACCGCATGCTACGTGGTGCCTGCAGACCGTGGGCCGGGTTATGTTGTTGCTCCGGCGTTGCCAGTGGTTGTGGAGCTGGGCGCAGAACCCTACTACTATCACAGTGGTTTTTACTACTACTACAACAATAGTCGCTGGAGCTATTCACACGACAAGGCCGGGCCCTGGAAAGAACTTCCCAGGGATCGCTACCCCAGAGAAGTCCGGCACCAGAATCGTGATGGCCGGGACGGGAGTCACGACCGGGATCGCGATCGCGACTATCGTTATTGAACTGCCACTTTTGCCCGCATGAATGAAGGCGCGGTTTCCCGCGCCTTCATTCATTTCAGCGGCGCTACGCAAACCGGATGTCCTGCCGGCCGGCCTGAAGCAACACGGGGGGTTCGACTGACATTGGGCGCCTCACCGCTTATCTAAAAGCGGCTTAAAGGAGCAAAATTATTCAGGCTTGAGCGAGCCCAGCCATTGGGGCTTCCGCTCAAAACCCACCGACATAGGCGTAGCCATCGTTCTGCAGTTTGATCAACCGGGTATAACCGTCATGCACGATGGTCACGCCCGGCAAAACATCGTCGGCCGTCCAGCCTTTGGTTTTCATCACGCTGTGGCAAATCTCCACCCGCACCCCCAGCCCCAGCAAATCCTGCACGATCTTGGCATTGAGGTTGGCAGCAAAGGGATCACCCAGCATCTGCTGGTAAGTGTCGTCGATCAACAAAAATTGTGCTGCATCGCCATGCAGCACCAGGTGAATATCGAGTTGCCGGGGTTGTACGTCCTGTTTGCCGAACGCCTCGATCAGCCCGCGCGCGTAGTACAAGCCCTTGCTGATACCGGCTGCGACCGCATCCGAATGGATGTCGTACACCGCCTTGTAGCGCGCTTGCGCATCGACCTTCACCAGCGGACGTGCGTCCAGCGGCGCCGCGACGCCCACCAGCGGCAAAGCCAGCAGACCCAGCGCAACGCAGAAAATACGGATCGGATTCATCTTTACTCTCCCCGCTCAAGAATAGTCGAAGTGTAATTGACTGCCAGTCAAGTCCCTGTCTTGCCGTCAAGCGTGCAGCGCAATCCGCTACAAATGCCTGCAGCCACCCGCGCGCACATCAATACCCTTAGTTTTTGTAATGTTTTACTATTCACCCGGATCACGGAATGCCCATGACGTCCTGGCACGCCGCCGATCCAAACCAGCAAATCAATAACTTAAATTTAGGGAGACAACACCAATGCGATCCAATTTGCCGGTAACCCATGTCGAGTACGTCCTGAAGGACACCGAAACGGTGGTGTCGAAGACGGACCTGCACGGCAACATCACCTACGTCAATCAGGACTTCATCAACATCAGCGGATTCAGCGAGGAAGAACTGCTCGGCGCGCCGCAAAACATCGTCCGCCATCCCGACATGCCGGTCGAAGCCTTTGAGGATTTCTGGCGCACTGTCAAAAGCGGCAAGGCATGGACCGGCCTGGTCAAGAACCGCTGCAAGAACGGCGACCATTACTGGGTCGAGGCCAATGCCGCACCCCTCATCGAAAACGGCAATATCGTCGGCTATACCTCGATCCGGACCAAGCCCGGCCGCGAGCAGGTGCAGGCCGCAGAGAGCGCCTACCACGCCATCAAGGCCGGCGACACGTCGCTAAAAGTTGAGGAAGGCAATGCCGTCAGGCCGTCACTCCTGCAGCGTTGCTGCCTCGACAGGCTGGGCGGCCTGTCCCTCAAGACGGTTCTGCTGCTGGCCTCCGTCTCGACTGCCGCCCTGTTCGGGGTAATGGCCATCCTGGCCTGGAGCGTGACCACCGAAGCCAATCAGGCGTTGACCGGCTGGCTGATCGCCCTCGCCACATTGGGTATGCCGCTGGCAGCCGTGTTCGCCTGGATGTGCTACCGCATTGCGGTCGTGCCGCTTGAGCGCACACGGGAAGATATTGAACGCATGAGCTCGGGCGACCTGACCGGGAAGATCAACGCCAGCGGCGCCGACGAAGTAACCCGCATGATGCAGGCACTGCGGACCCTGCAGATCAACATCAAACTGCTGGTAGGACAGATCAAGCAGAGCACCGAACAGGTGCACGTGGCCGCCAGCGAGATTGCCGTGGGCAACGCCGACCTGTCCTCGCGCACCGAATCGCAGGCGTCGAGTCTGGAAGAGACGGCGAGCTCGATGGAGGAGCTGACCAGCACCGTCAAGCAGAACGCCGAAAACGCCCATCAGGCCAACCAGCTCGTCGTTTCCACCGCCGACATCGCAGTCAAGGGCGGTCAGGTCGTCGGTCAGGTGGTCGATACCATGGCCTCGATCAAGGAAAGCTCGCGCAAGATTGCCGACATCATCAGCGTCATCGACGGCATCGCCTTCCAGACCAACATCCTGGCGCTCAATGCCGCGGTGGAGGCCGCACGTGCGGGCGAACAGGGACGCGGCTTTGCCGTCGTCGCCTCCGAAGTGCGCAACCTCGCCCAGCGCTCGGCGGGTGCTGCCAAGGAAATCAAGGTGCTGATCGACGATTCCGTCGGCAAGGTCGACACCGGCGGAAAACTGGTCGATGAGGCAGGCATTGCCATGAACGAGATCGTCAGTTCGGTCGAGCGCGTCACCGCCATCATGAGCGAGATCGCCGCGGCGAGCCAGGAACAGAGTTCCGGAATCGAGCAGGTCAACCAGGCCGTGGGGCAGATGGACGAAATCACCCAGCAGAACGCCGCGCTGGTGGAACAGGCCGCGGCCGCCTCCGAGAGCATGCAGGCGCAGGCGCAGAAACTGGCAGAGCTGGTCGGCGCCTTCAGGCTGGTGCCAAGCGGGCATGCGGGGCAAGCTGCCCGGCGCGACAGCCGCCAGCCCCCCTTGCCGCTAACCGGCCAACGGCAAGCGCTCCTCGCCGGATCGGCCGCCTGAATGGCCGAATGCCGGCTGGCGGCGCTTGCCGCCAGGTCAACCTGGCTCCTGATGGAAAAAGGCGCAATCTCTGCGCCTTTTTTCACTTCGGCCGAACGATCCCGGCCCATCGCTCCCCCCGCCTCCATCGGAACACGAACCGCGAGCTGTCGCCATTATCCGGCATAAGGACTGGCCCCAAGCCGGGAAAATGCCCGCCAGCACCAGCAACGCGGCGAAAGCGCTGATCCGTATCCACATCCCTCCCCCAGTCGTCGAATAGTCGCGATACGCCTCAAGTTTTAGCTCAAACCCGGCGCACCCTAAAGCAGGCGATCCAGTACGAACACGCCCACCATGGCAAAAGCCAGCGCAATTTTCAGCAAGGCGCCGAACAACAGGCCCAGCGTCGCCCCCACCCCGGCATGCGCCGCCGCCCGCAGCGAAGTCTTACGGCTGAACTCGCCGATCACCGCCCCGAGAAATGGCCCCAGCAGCAAACCCGGCAGGCCGAAAAACAGTCCGGCCAGCGCGCCGATGGCCGCGCCCCAAATCGCTCGCGACGATGCGCCGAACTTCTTCGCGCCGAGCGCCGCAGCCAAAAAATCCACGCCAACACTCACCAGCGCCAGCACTCCCAGCACCGTCAGTGTCAGCCAGCCCACATAGGCAAAGTTCTCCGCCCACGCCAGCAGCACCAGCCCGGCAAACACCAGCGGAATACCCGGCACAGCCGGCAGAATCAGCCCGGCAAAGCCGACCACGATCAACAGGGCGGCCAGCAGCCAGAGCAGCATCTGAACAGAAGGATCGATCATGGCGAAGAAAAGAGGCAAGGTTGGAAAGCACATTGTGCCGGATCCCGGGCCGTGCAACCCGCATCTGCCGAAGCGCATTATGATTCTCGCAACTCAACCCGACCGGGCACGGACATGAACCTCGAAAAAGTCATCTTCGGTTTTTTCATCATCCTGGCGATGACGCTCAACTTCGGCTTCGTGATCGGCGAACTCGACAACCCCGTCCACCACGACGTGTATGAGTTGTTCTTCGCCATCGTGGTCAACCTCATCGCCACCGTGCTCAAGTTCGGCGAGCGCACCCAGATCGGCGCCATCCACCTGGCCAGCAGCCTGGTCGCCGACCTGCAGCTCATCGCCGCCGCCGGGGTCTGGGCCACCGCTGTTTACCTGACCGGCACCGGCCTCACCCCGGGCGTGACCGCCAGCATCGTCTCGCTGGCCGCCGGGGCTCTGGCGGCCAACGTCCTCTCGGTCATCATGCTGCTGGTGGAAACGGTGATGTTCCGCCGCTGACATGCACAGCACCCTGTTCCTGATCCTGCGGCGCATGCGTGCGCCGCTGATCCTGCTGATCCTCAGTTATGCCGTCTCCATCCTCGCCATGACGCTGATCCCGGGCGTGGACGCCAATGGCCGGCCGGCACCGCCGCTGGATTTCTTCCACGCCTTCTATTTCGTCAGCTACACCGCCACCACCATCGGTTTCGGCGAAATCCCCATGGCGTTCAGCGACGCCCAGCGAGCGTGGACCATCGTCACCATCTACCTTACGGTCATCGTCTGGCTCTACAGCATCGGCACCATCTTCGGCCTGCTGCAGGACCCCGCCATGCAGCGGGCGATCCGCGCCAACCGTTTCGCAGCCGAGGTCAGGCGCCTGCGCCAGCCGTTCTACCTGATCGCCGGCTGCGGCGAGACCGGCGTCCTGCTGCTGCATGCGCTGGACAGCCGCAACCAGCAGGCGGTGGTGCTCGATATCGATCGGGAGCGGGTCGGGGAACTGGAACTGGGCCAGTACCAGCAGGACGTCCCGGCGCTCACGGCGGACGCCCGCCTGCCGGAAAACCTGATCGCCGCCGGCCTGCACCATCCGCTTTGCGCCGGCGTGATCGCCCTCACCAACGACGACCCGGTCAACCTCAGCGTGGCAGTGACGACCAAGCTGCTGCGTCCCGAGTTGCCGATCCTGTGCCGCGCCGACCTGCTGGAGACAGCGGACAACATGGCCTCGTTCGGAGTCGAGGACGTGGTCAACGCCTTTGAAACATTCGGCGAGCACCTCGGCATCGCGATCAACAATCCGGGCCATCACCTGCTCTACCAGTGGCTCACCGGCGTGCCCGGCGAACCGCTGGCGATGCCGATGGAACCGCCGCGCGGGACGTGGCTGGTGTGCGGCTACGGCCGTTTCGGCAAGGCAGTCGCGCGCCACCTCGACAAGCAAGGCATCCAGCTGGTGGTGGTGGACGAACACCCGCCCAGCGACCACGAAAGGACTGTCGTGGGCCGCGGCACCGAAGCGCACACCCTTCTGGAGGCCGGGATCGAACAGGCCGCCGGCATCGTCGCCGGTACCGCCGACGACATCAACAACCTGTCCATCGCCATGACGGCGCGCCAGCTCAAGCCCGACCTGTTCGTGGTGCTGCGGCAGAACCGCCACGCCAACGCCGCCCTGTTCCAGCGCTTTGCCGCCCAGGCCACCATGCAGCCGTCCAGCATCGTGGCCCACGAATTCCTTTCGCTGCTCACCACGCCGCTGCTGCCGCGTTTTTTCAATCTGGCGCTGCACCAGGGCGATGCCTGGGCCGACGTCGCGCTCAGCCGCATCGCCGCCGTGGTGGGCGACACCGTGCCCGAGGTATGGGACAGGGAACTGTCGAAAACCGAGACCCTGGCGATCTGGCAAGCGCTCAGCGAAGGCAGGACCCTCCGCCTCGGCGACCTGCTGCGCAGCCCGTCCAACCGCGAAGAGAATCTGGCCTGCATCCCCCTGCTGCTCAAGCGTGGCAGCGAAGAAATTCTGGTGCCGGACAGCGATACGCCGCTGCTCGACGGCGACCGCATCCTGTTCTGCGGCGAAGCGCATACGCGCCGCCAGCAGGCGCTGGGGCTGCACGACTACAACACGCTGAACTATCTGCTCACCGGCAACCAGGCGCCGGGCGGCCTGGTCTGGCGCAAACTGGCGGAACGCAACAAGGCCTGAGCGGACGGCGACGACCCGCACGAGTGCGCATGCGGCGACCTTGCCGCTCAAGGTTTGACCTGGGTCTTTTTCCACGTCTCCATGAAGCGGCTGGCGTTAAAGCCCGTCATTTTTTCCGAGCCGACCGTGATCAGCGGCACCGCTGTGCCGCCCAGCTGCCTGAACCTGGCTGCGCCATGATCCGTTTTCTCCACGTCCCATTCGCTGAAAGCCACCCCGTTCTGCCTGAAGGTGGTGTAGATCGTCACCCCGCTGCCCGCCCCCGCCGCCTGGCCGACCTGAACCGGGCCGGCATAGCTATGCAGCTTGAGCTGCGTGCTCGCCGCCGCCGGGGGCGTATCGCTGTACTGGATGCGGCCCTGCGCGTCCGTCCATTTGTAGACGCCGGCAACAGCCGGACAGGCCAGCAGCAGCGACAGCAGAAGCAGCCAGGGTTTGGTGCTGCGATTCAAAGTGTTTGATCCCATCAGTTTTCCTGTCTGAACGGTACGAAATAGCGCCCGGCAACACAACCGGGCACGGCTGCCTTCATTCCCCCGGGCCGAGCGCCTTCCCGGCCCGGTAGACGGCTAGCAAGGCCGCTTTCAACTGTGGCTCCGCGTCCAGATCGTGCGCCGCCAGCAAGGGTTCGGCGACAGCCCGCACCGCCTGCCAGTCCCGATCCGCGCGGCCGTCCTGCGCAAACTGCGCCCAGTCGAAGCCACCGTCGCGGCAACTGCGCGCCGCCACCCCGGTGGCATCCGAGAATTCGATTTCGTGCGACTCCAGGCTTTCATACAGATACGAATAGGGATCAATCCCGGCCGCCTGTGCCAGCAGCCGATGGAAATCGGGCGCTTCGCCCGACTCGCCGAGGTAGCGGTCCAGATCGATGACGGAATCGAGTTCGCGGGTTTCGCCTTTGAACGAGAGGGACAGCCGGGCACGGACAGTGTTGTGGTTCATGTGATCGATAAAATTGCCAATTATTTCGGATTGCGATGTAGCCAGGGCACGTTTCAGCCAAGGGTGGCATCTCTTTGATTCGCCTTACGCGAATCAGGTCACGCCTGTTTTTTCAGTCTAGAGTGAAGCCATGCTCAATCCGCTTCGCATCCTCTCACATCTCGTCCTGCTTGCCTGCCTGACGCTGATGCTGGCCGCTCCGGCCAGCGCGGCAATCGTGCGGGTGCTGACGGTGCAGGGGCCGATCAGCCCGGCCAGTGCCGACTATCTGCTGCGCGGCATCAACAAGGCGATCGACGACCAAGCGCATCTGATCGTGATCGAGATGGATACGCCGGGCGGGCTCGACACCGCGATGCGCGACATCATCAAGGCCATCCTTGCATCAAAGGTTCCCGTTGCCACCTATGTTTCCCCCCAGGGCGCGCGCGCCGCCAGCGCCGGCACCTACATCCTGTACGCCAGCCACATCGCGGCGATGGCGCCAGCGACCAACCTGGGCGCGGCGACACCGGTCGAACTGGCGCCCACGGGCGGCGACAAACCCGCCGCGCCGGGCCAACCCACGCAAGCCGACAAGCCCGGCCCAACGAAGCCC
>Ga0208375_1003040_pt1 | contig 14812 bp, 15 predicted proteins | sample RifOxyD1_FD_184038 | JGI IMG/M metagenome (GOLD analysis project Ga0208375, IMG submission 184038) | Soil microbial communities from Rifle, Colorado - Rifle Oxygen_injection D1 (SPAdes) | ecosystem: Environmental > Terrestrial > Deep subsurface > Rock core/Sediment | place: Rifle, Colorado... | reverse complement strand
CTTCAAAGATAAAAATAACTTTTCTTGGAACTTCTGCTCAAATACCAACTGCGAAGAGAAATCATACAAGTATTTTATTAAATTACGACGACGAAAATATTTTAGTTGATTGCGGTGAGGGGACCCAAAGACAATTTAGAAAAGCAAAATTAAATCCTTGCAAGATAACAAGAATTTTAATTACTCATTGGCACGGGGATCATGTTTTTGGTTTGCTTGGAATTCTGTCGACGCTGAGTTTGAGTGAATACAATAAAAAACTTTTTATTTACGGACCAAAGGGCACAAAAGAATTTGTAAAAGAAATTTTAAAAATTTTCAACTTTCAGAAAAATTACGAAATCGTCGTCGAGGATGTGTCTGGAAAATTTTTCGAGACAAAAGATTTTTATCTTGAAGCAAAATCCATGAAGCACGGAATTCCTACAAACGCTTATTGTTTTGTTGAAAAAGAACAATTAAGGATTGATAAAAATAAATTAAAAAAATCTGGAATTACTGGACCAATTATTTCTGAACTGAAGAATGGAAAAGATATTTTCTTTGAGGGAAAAAAATTCAAGGCAAAAGACTTAACTTACAAAGAAAATGGAAAAAAGATTTCGTTTGTGTTAGATACTCTTGATAATGACGGAATTATTCCTTTTGTAAAAAATTCTGATTTGCTGATTTGCGAGGCTAGTTTTTCTTCTGATGACAAACAAAAAGCGCAAGAACATTTTCATCTGACTACGGAACAAGCAGGAAAAATCGCGAAAGAATCAAATTCTAAAAAATTAATTTTGACGCACATTAGTCAGAGATATGAAAAGAATTTAAAAAAATTTGAACAAGACGCGAAAAAAGTTTTTAAGAACGTGAAAATTGCAGAGGACTTTGATGAGTTTGTTTTGTAAGAAGAACCAATGTTCTTCCTTAGACCATCTCCTTTTTTTGTTCCGGTGTGTGATATCTTTCAAATAATTCGCACTCTTGCATTTATGGATTATTAGCAAAAATGCTCACCTTCGGTGGATATCACAAAAATTTATTCTTCAACTTTCTTGCAAATCGCGACTAACTTTAATTCAGAATTTCAAATATTATTTATCTTTAAATCCATTGCGATGAAGTCGCACAAATTTTTGCAGGATTATTTTTTCTTCCAAAAAAATCCTGCTTTACTCTCTAATCTTTCAATTTTATTTTTTGATTGAAGTTCCATTAATATTCTATAAAGCAAATGCCAGTTTATTATTTTATTAACTTTTTTCTGAAGTTCTAAAAGAATTTCGTTTGTGCTTTTAATCGTTGTCTTGGATAAAATATCTAAAACATTTTCCTGATATTTACTCATATACAAAGATTTGTATCAAAGTTTAAAGCAAGATATCCAAATGTTTGGACTAAACATTTATAAAAGTAAAAAGATATAATAAAGATATGGTAGACAGAAAAGAAGGTTTTGCAGGGGGCAAAAAGGCGGAAGAGATCGACTTTGGAAATATTAGTGAAGTTAGTGAATTTACTAACAAAATTTTTAATAAGAAAAGACAAAAGAATGCTTCTGCTCAAGAATATGAAGAAGATGCAGATTTACTTATTCAATTAGCAAAAGATGTGCGTGAGAATATGGATAGAAAACGAGAAAAGTATTTAGGCACTTCACAATATGACCCCGAATATCAACGATATTTAGGTCATGTAATAGGTACCATTTATGGGGGTGCATCAAATCTTTTAATGAAAGCTGCAAAAAAGCAAGAAGAATTTGTAAATATAAAAAAAGCGATTGGAGATTATAAAAAAGCATCAGAAATTTTTGATCTTGCGGCTTTCAATACTGAAGGTAGCCAATTTAATCATGAAGATGAAAGATTAAGATATTCTGGAAAATTAGCTTTAAAGTTAGCAGAAGATCTTGAGAGAAAGTCTAAAAAAGAAGGAAGGTTAGAACAATCTTTATCTTCAGCATCTCTTTCAATTATTACCCTTATCGTCGGTATTTTTTTTCTTTCAAAAAATTTTTTTAATTCTTCTGTTCAATTTTCTCCTGGAACAATTTTAACAAGCAGTTGGAGTTTTTGGCTTGGAGCAGTTTTATTGGTTGTCGGAATTTCTGCGGGAATTTTTTGGTTGAAGAAAAGAAAATAGAAAGATTTTAAATACATTTATTTCTTGATAATTGAAGCCCCTGTAGCTCAGCTTGGATAGAGCGACTGCCTTCTAAGCAGTAGGTCGCAGGTTCAAATCCTGTCGGGGGCGTAAAAGGATTTGAACAACAAAGAAGGTTCAAATACTTCAACTCCAATGCGAGTTGAAGTTCCCAAAATTCTGAAAAGAATTTTTAGGACCTGTTGGGGCGTTGGGTTTCTTTTTGTAAAGAGAAATTACAGTGATAGAAAAACTTTCTGTTCCGGTGTGCGATATTTTTTAAATAATTTGCGACCTCGCATTTATGGATTATTAGCGAAGTCGCTCACCTCCGGGGGATATCGCGAAAAATTTTTTCCTACGATATAACATAAATTTAAAAATTCTTTAAACTTTGAGATTTGAAATAAAAAGATGGTTGAGAAAATTTCAAAAGTAAGCATTGTAAAATGCAAATCATATAAACAATCTGAAGTAGACAGAGCTGTTGAAAAATCTTTACAACTTGCAGGAATTGAGTTGCCCTTTAGAAAAAAAGTTTTGATAAAACCAAATATTGTAAGTGCAGATGTGAAGCATCTTGATGCAACTGTAACACAACCGCAAATTATCGACGCTGTTTGTAAAATTTTAAAGAAAAATAATTGCAAAATATTTATTGGAGAATCAAGTTTTATGAATACCCCTGTGTTTCTGAAAAAAGTGGGATTAGACAAACTTGCTAAAAAATATGGTGCGAGATTAATTGTTTTTGAAATGGAAAAGCAAATTGAAATTAAACATCATAAATTTAAAATTTTAAAAAATTTTCCTGTTGCAGAAATTGTTAAAGAAGTGGATTTAATTATTAACTTGCCGAAATTAAAAACTCATCAGTTGATGAAATTTACTGGAGCAGTAAAAAATCTTTTTGGTCTTATTCCTGGAGGACTTAAACAAAAGTTACATGTTCAAGGAGCAAGCGAAAAAAAATTTGGAAATTTGTTAGTTGATATTTATCAAAACTTCGACGATAAAATGATTAACATTATGGATGGGGTTATTGGAATGGAAGGCAAGGGCCCAACTTCTGGTTTGCCTGTTAACTCTGGTTTTATTTTAGCATCTAAAAATGCGATTGCTTTAGATATTGTTTCAAGTAAATTAATTGGTTATAATCCTAAAAAAATTTATTCAACTAAACAAGCAGTTAAAAGAGGATTTGGAAATTGGGATTATGAATTAGTTGGTTTGAAAAAACTTCCTAACTTGAATTTTAAAAAACCATTTATTGCTTTGAAAACTATTAGAAATATTTTATTTGGAATGAGAAAAAAACCCATTGTTGTCGACGAGAAAAAATGCATTAAATGCGGGGTTTGTAGGGATCATTGTCCTGCAAAAGCAATAACACTAAATCCTTATCCTGTTATTGATAAAAAAAAGTGCATTAGATGTTTTTGTTGCATGGAGATTTGTCCTAAACATGCTTTGAGTTTGAAAGAAAATTAGTTTTCTGTAGAATGCTCTTCTCCCACTTTCATTTTTTCTATGGATTACAAAAATGAAAATGCTCTACTCGAGCCTACACTCTTCTCTTTGAGGTTATTTCGTGTAAACTCTCGGCGGCTACTTCGCCTCTGTGCAATTTAATATCATTAAATTTAAAAGTTCTGATTTTGTTTATTTTAATATTGCGCGGGTGGCACAGCGGCTACTGCCTTCGCCTGCAGAGCGAATATTCGTGAGTTCGAGTCTCACCCCGCGCTTTTTTGTAAGAATTATTTTCGCGTGAAGTTGTGAGACTCTTCTCGTCTCACTACTCGCACACGCAATTGCTAACGACGTAGAACAAATTAATGCAATTGCGAATGCTCGCCCGCGCGTTTTTCTATTTCTAATTTCTAATTGGGTGAGACTCTTCTCGTGAAAAGAAACCTAAGCGGTTTCCTCAGAAATTTTATTTTTATGTTTGAAATTTTTGGGGCTTAGAAAATCCTTCGGGAGATTTTCTCAGCTTTATCGATGTTTCCCTTCTTGTGCAGAAAAGCAATATCTCTAAGTGCCTTCGGTGGATATCGCGAGAATTCTCAACTCATGAATTCGTTCGCCCGCGCGTTTTTGTATTTGAATTTTTTCGCGTGAAGTTTTTTTTAAAGAGAAGATGAAAATTATTTTTGAGAAATAACTTTTTCAATTTCAAATGTCATTTTATTAAATCTATCTATTAATTCATCTGCTTGAGTAATATTAAATCTTGGTCCGTCTGAAAAATACGACGTGAGTGTTTGAGATTGAACATTTCTCCAATCATCCCTTTCACTTTGATAAAAAGGATTTAAAACAACTTCGGTTAATCCTATCTTAGTTACCCCCCATATTGGTAAGACATTTCCTACTTCTACAACAGGAGCTAAAATTAAATCGGGAAATTCTTCAAGCCTGAAAAAGTATGCACAACTTAAATCAACCTTTCCCGCTTGTTCTAAAATTGTCCCATATCCAGGGCACCATTGGATAATTTGCTTCTCTCTTTCAGATAAACTCTCTAAATCTTTTTCATCATCTAAATCTAAAGCTAATTTCCAATGTTCGGATGAAACATCTTTTAATGCACGAATTTCTTCAGAAAAAGTTACATTCGGATAAACTCCTTGTTGAGCCAGAATGGTTTTCCAATCTTTTGAGATATTTTTTCTTGGAATGTAAATTCTTTTGTTTGTTGGAATCCCGCTGATTTTTGCGGTCTCAATTCTTCTCCATTCTCGTAGTGAGGTTCCAATTTCTTCTTACCCAGTAATCTTTAATCATCTGACTAACTGACTGAATTTGTTAATAAACTTTTCTCCGCAAATATTTAAAAACTTGTAGTTGATAATTCTTTTATGTATCTCACTAAACAAAAAGTTAGTGGACATGATTATTACTATCTTAGAAAAAGCGTGAGAGAAAAATAAAATCCGCAGCAAAAATGTTGCGTATCTTGGAAAAGATAAAAAGCAAGCGGAAAAAAAGCAAAGGAAATTATTAAAATGGAAAATAAAAAAAATATTAAAAAAGAAAATTTGTCGACGACAAAACCTAATTTTGAAAATACTCCCATAACTATTGAAGAACTTGCGAATTTTTGCAAGAGTGAAGGATTTGTTTTTAAGTCAAGCGAAATTTATGGGGGATTTTCTGGATTTTGGGATTTTGGACCATTAGGAGTTGAACTTTTCAAAAATATTAAAGATGATTGGTGGAAATTTTTCGTCAGACAAAAAGAAAATATGGTTGGCATTGAGGCTTCAATTATTTCACATCCAAGAACTTGGAAAGCATCAGGGCATATTGCGAATTTTGGCGATGTCGCAGCGATCTGTAAAAAATGTAAACATTCTACAAAATTAGATAAATCCGAAGTTGGAAAAGTAAATTGCGAAAAATGTGGAGGGGCGTATGAAATTAAAGGGGAATTTAATTTAATGTTTAAAACAAAAGTTGGTGCACTTGAACCTGTCGACGCATATCTCCGAGGGGAAACTGCACAAGGAATGTTTTTAGATTTTAAACTTGTTCAACAAACTTCAAGAAAAAAATTGCCTTTTGGAATCGCGCAAATCGGAAGATGTTTTAGAAATGAAGTTGCTCCCAGAGATTTTTTATTTCGTTGCAGAGAATTTCACATCGGAGAATTTGAATTTTTTATAAATCCGGAAGAAAAAAAATGTTCTCTTCTTGAAAAAAAACATCTTGACTTGAAATTAAAATTGCTTGACGCAGAGACTCAAAATTCTGGAAAAAATATTTTGAAAGAAATAACGATTGAAAAAATGTTAAGCGAAAAAAAATTAGAAGAATGGCATGCTTATTGGCTCGCTGAACAAATTATTTGGTTTAGATCAATCGGACTTGAAAAAATAAAAATTAGAGAACACACAAAAAAGGAATTGAGTCATTATTCGTCGGCGACTTTTGACCTTGATTATGAATATCCTTTTGGTTCTAAAGAAGTTGCAGGAAATGCGAATCGTGGGCAATATGATTTAACTCAACATGCAAAAGAAAGCAAAGAAAAAATGGAAATCTTCGACGAGAAATATAAAAATAAAATAATTCCAAAAGTTATTGAGCCTACATTTGGAATGGAAAGAATTTTTTTAGCAGTATTGACCAATTCTTATTTTTTTGATAATGAAAGAAAAAATGTTGTTTTAAAAATTCCTGCAAAACTTTCCCCAATAAAAGCCGCGATTTTTCCAATTATAAAAAATGAAATTTATGAAAATATCGCAAAAAAAATTGTTTTGGAGTTAAAAGAAATTTGGAATATTTCTTATGATACTTCTGGTTCAATTGGAAGAAGATATTCTAGAAATGATGAAATTGGAACCCCTCTTTGTATAACTGTCGACGAGAAAACCCCCGAAGATAACTCTGTAACTCTTCGTGATAGAGATACCACAAAACAAGTTAGGATAAAACTTTCTGATTTGAAAAAAGTTATTCAAGAAGTAATTGATGGAAAAAGTGTTTTGAATTTTGGGAAAATTGTAGAGACGAGAATTAAATAAATTTTCTCGTCGTGAATTTTAACTTTTTGAATTATAAAAATAAATGTAGCGAATTTTTTAGTATTAAGAAAAGTTTTTAAAGATTTAATGCTTAAATAATTAAGAGGTGATTAATATGGCTAAGAAAAAAGCTACTAAAAAAAAGGTTGTTAAGAGAAAAGTTGCAAAAAAACCTGCTAAGAAAGCAGTTAAAAAGAAAAGAAAATAATTTTGTTTGATTATTGGTGGGGGTTTTTTTGGTAAAATTTTAAAAAGATTATTTCTTATTTTTATATCTGGATTGTTTATTTTCAATTTGGGTCAATACTCCGTAGCTTGCTATGACACCAAATTGAAACCAAAAAATCCAATGGATTTTTGGGCACAGAAAAAATAAAATTTTTTCTGTGAGATAGAAAATCACCAAATCTTTTTTATTTTGTAGATTTGGGGGAGGACAGAAAACATCGACGACAAAATTAAAATTTGAGATTGTTTTCTGTATTGCTGGTTGCGTAGCAAAAAATTTACGCAATACTCCACAGCTTGCCGTGATTGAGATGTGAAAATTTTAAGCAATTTCTTTATTTTTGTAGAATTTCTCGAGGGGGAAATTTATTCTAAACTAATTTTTAATTCTAAAAAAACCCGCGACATTTATTTACGCGCATGTTTTTTTGATAACTGAAAATTTTTTTTAGTTTTTGGATGAAAATACTTATGGGAAAAAATTTGTCTTGTTTTTAATATTTTATAAAATAATTTTTAATCCACAAAATAAATGTAAAACCTACTCATATGCTTTTTTTTCCACGGAGAATAGGAGATATTTTTAAAAGTTTATAATAATTTTTTGAGATTAAAAATAATATTGTAGCAGAAAAAATGCCAATTGAATTTATTAAAACATCTTCTAAACCTGCTCCACGAAAGGGAACAAATATTTGATGAATCTCGTCGAGGATTGCGAAGATTATTGATAAAGTTAATGAGAACATTATTTCCAATGTTTTTATTTTTTTTGAACAAATTAAATTGAAAGTAAAAAAAGAGAATAGAAAAAAAACGATTAGATGATATGCGATTGGAACAATTTGAAAACTTTTTGAACCTTGTCCAAAACTTAATGACGAAACATAAAAAATTTCTGTTGCAATTAAAACTAAAAAAATAAAATTCACCGCTTTACTTTGGAAAAAATTCCGCATAATTTTTTATGTTTAACTTGTTTTTATAGATTATTGTCTTAGAAAAGACTTTTAAATTGTTTTTTTCTTTTAGTTTTGTCTCTGTAGCTCAGGGTTTAGAGCGCGGCTCTCATGAAGCAAAAACTCATAGGGTTTTAGTTTTCTCAACTTCAGTTGAACTTGAGAAAGGCCGAGGTCGGGAGTTAAATTCTCCTCAGAGACATACAAAAAGAACCTAAGCGGTTCTCTCAAAAATTTTTAATTTTGTTTCTCAAATTTTTGAGACATAGAAAATTCATAATAAAATTTTCTCTGTTTTTGGAAATCTCCCTTCTCTTTGCAGTTAAGCGGTGTTTCTAAATGTCTCTGGTGACACCGCAAAAAATAAATTATTCAACTTTCTTGCAAAGAGAGTTTTAGTAAAATTTGCCGTCGGGTTTTGGACTAAATTTAAATCTTTTTAACTCGCGACTTCGCTCGGATTTTTATTTTTCGTTTCACAAATTCAATCTCGCGAAATCGCTCGATGCCTCCGTCCATATCGCATGAAATTGGGGGTTATTGAATTTTCAAAAAAATAATTTCCCGACGACAAAATCTTTTTAAACTTCTTTTTCTTTTTTTATTCATGGTTGTTGAAGAAGTGACAGATGTTTTAGCAGATGTTGTTTTGCAAATTGGACAAATTGCACTTTGGTTGCAGGCGCTGGGAATTGTTGTTTTAGTTTGGATAATTTTTCAAGCAATAAATTTATTTATTAATAAAAAAAGAATTAACCAAATTTTGGAAATAAGAGGGGATGTAAAGAGAATTGAAAATAAGATAGATAAAATTTTAAAAAAAGTTTCTTAATTTTTTAAATCAGATTTAATATTTTTTACTTTGGAGTAGCAGATTTGAAATTATTATTACAAAAAATTTAAGCAAGTTCTTAATTTTTTAGTGATTTTTCTATTTTCATCTGCTTTTCTTTTTCTGCTCGTTTGAATCTTGCTAAATATCCTGCGATTTGATTTCGGACTTTTTTGCTCGGCATTTCTCTTCCAAGAATTTTTTTATTTACTTCAAACTTTTCGCTAAATTGAATTCCTTTGCTAGTCATTTCTTTTCCAGCCCTTGTAACAAGTTTTTGTTTTATTTTTCCCATATTATATTGTTCGGAAATCTGTTTTTAAATTTTGCGATTCAAGATTTTCTATACTGTGAAGTTTTTTTATTGCTTTAATTAGTTCGTTTATCTTTTTTGAGGTTTCACTTTTGCTTAAAATTATATAATCTAATCCCAATTCATTTGCTTTTTTGTACGCTTTTATTATTTCTCCCTCGGATATTTTCTTTTTATCAAACGCAATCAAAACCATTTCCTTTTCCTTTTCTTTAATTTTTAAGATAATTTCTCCTTTTCTAAAATCAATCATATCTAAAATTTCGATATTTCTTTCTTTTGAAAAATCTTTTATTTTTTCAAAAAATTTCGGATTTTGTTTTTCTGTTTTTGCTTTTTTTATTCTCTTTGCCTTTCTTATTTTTTTTGTTTCTTCGGATTTTTCAAATTCTTTTTTGATTTCTTTTTCAACATTTTCTTGTTTGTTTTCTTGTTGAATATTTCTAATATCCGTCGACGAAACGTCTATTTTTTGAGTATTTATTTTTTCTTCTTCAACATTTTTTGGATTTAAAAATTCTGATTCTGGACTTGTCATGTACCTCCAGATTATTTCTTCATTATCTTTGAATGGAATCGCAAAATCTTTTATTTCTCTTAGTGCAACTCTTATTGCTGGCTGTTGTTCCGCATCCTTTAGAAATTTTTCTTTTTTTAATAATTCAAAAGATTCTTTTTCTTTGCTCTTTAAAAATTTTGAAAAATTTTCTAATTTTGCTTCGTCTTCAGGAATAAAATAAACAGGCGAAGTTCCGACGCGCATATGACTTGCTCTTAATAATTTTTCAGATAATAATTCAGATAAAAAAGCAGAAGTAAAAAGCGTGCTGGTGTTTATTTCTTTTGCAATATGAACAGGCAAACTCGGACCTTTTTGTTTTATGAATTGGATTATTTTTTCTTTTATTTCTGTTGTATCTGATGGCATTTAAAATTAAAATTGTTGAAGGTTATAAAGTTTGCTTAGTTTATTTTGCGAGACTTTCTCGTATTAAGATTTTTTTCGCACGAAGTGCGAATATTGTTACTTCTAATAAAAGACAACATTACCGAAAAGTTTATAAACCTCTTTTTTCTAAAAGTATTATGACAAACAAAATTGTTGTTGATGTAATGCCGAGAGGATTGGTTTCTGTAATGGTAGATACAAAACCTTTTGACGTCGCAAAAAACCTTTTAGAGGAAGCCGGTTATCATATTCCTTGTTTAGAAGAAAATGCAGAATTAAGAATGCAAGAAGGAGAAAACTCTCCAGTTTGTAATTCAGGAAATTATGTCAGCGACGGAATTTTGTATGTTCCACAAAAAGGAATATTTTGGACACCAAATTCTCCAATAATGAAGACTCTAGAAAAAGCAACTCAAGGTCATAGAAATAGAAGTGAATTTTATTTAACTTTAGAACAAGTTGAAGAAAGTTTGGTTGACGCAGTTGAAATTAATTCTAAACCAATTTCAACAAATATGTTTGGAGAAAATGAATTTACTGCTAAAGTTTTTGGAAAAAATGCTCAAGTATATGGAGACTTTTTAAGAGATTCAAGATACGAAATTCAAGAAATGCCTATTTGGTTAGCAGATATTTCTGATAAACCTTTTGCAAGGCAAATGTGGTTCGGCAGGCTCGGCGATAGGTCTGTGCTTAGTGGCGACGGCATGAATCTGGGCGATAGCTACAGGGTTCGCGGGGTACGTGATAGCAACGCCGAATGCGTTGCTTCGCAAAATTTTTCTGGGTATACTTTAGAACAAATTAAACACGCACTAACTGATTTGGGATTTTCTGGACTTGAAAAAGATCTTACAAGAAGATTGTCCCAATAATTTTTTAAACCATCGTTCATATTATTCTTTGTCCTGACTACCCACAAAGTAGATTAGGGCTACACGCCAATTTACTAGAACATTATTTAGATTTATTTTAAGTCATAAAATACAGAAATTTCTTGCGAGAAATTTCAGTGAAAACTTAAAAGTTTTTGAATTGGTAAATTGACTACAAGAATCTGTGGTTCAGCAGGCTTGACAATAGGTCTGAGCTTAATGACAACAACAGGAATCTGAACAATAGCAACAGGGTTCGCGAAATAGCCCTTCAGGATTTTATAGTTATGGAAAATACTAATTTATATTCTCAAATTTATCATTTAAAAAATCTTTTTCTTGCTTGGAGAAAAGCAAGAAAACACAAAACAAAAAAATTTGATGTAATTGAATTTGAAAAAGATTTGAGAAAAAATTTATTACAATTACAAAAAGAACTGAAAAATCAAACTTACAAACCAGAACCCCTGAAAACATTTATTTTGCGAGACCCAAAAACTCGCAAAATTTCTAAGTTAGCATTTAGAGATAGAATTGTTCATCATGCTTTGATAAATGTAATTGAAAAAATTTTTGAAAAAAAATTTATTTATGATTCTTGTGCAAACCAAATTGGAAAAGGAAGTTTATTTGCAATAAAAAGATTTGAAAAATTTCAGAGAAAAGTCACGAGTAATTTACATTCACAAGCATTTTGTTTAAAGTGCGACGTCAAACATTATGTCAGAAATTAGCAAATTTCTGAGCACTATCAGAAATAAGGAGTATTTCTGAAGTTTTCAAGAAGTTAATCACAAAGTTCTCTTAAGGATTGTAAAAAAGAGAATTACCGATGGGAATATAATCAATTTAATTGAAAAAATTCTAAAAAATGGACAATTAAAAGAAAATCTTGGAATGCCTCTTGGAAATTTAACTTCGCAATTTTTTGCAAATGTTTATCTTAATGAATTAGACTATTTTTTAAAACATAAATTAAAAGTGAAATTTTATATTCGTTATGTTGATGACTTTCTTATTTTGTACAAATCAAAATTTCAACTTGAGATTTGGAAAAAAGAAATTGAAAAATTTTTGATTGAAAATTTAAAACTTGAACTTCATCAACAAAAATCAAAAATTTTTTCTCTTTCTCGCGGAGTTGATTTTGTAGGATTTAGAATTTTTTATTATATTCAAGGACATTTTTAGTTGAGCGTTTTTATGCCTTGAATAGATAGGAAAAGATTTTATCTTTTACTTTATTTTAAATTATTAAGAAAAAGAAATATAAGAAAAATGGAATTAAGAACTGAAATTTACAAATTAGATAAAATTTCAAAAGAAAAATTTAAAGAAATTATTAAAGGTTGGTGTGCTTATTCAAAGTGGGCGGATTGTTATGAATTGAGGAAAGATATTATAAATAACATTGGTTAGCAATTATACTTTTATCCAACCGACTTCGTAATAACTTACATCTGATTCCTCGTCGACAATTGCAAGCAAAAGTTTTTTCTTTGTGGAATTTGCGATCCTATTTTTTGCTGAAAATTCCTGCCAGTTTAATTTTCCTGTTTCATAATCTGCGAATACAATCCATTTTGCGTGAACCTTGTCGGGATTTTTTCCTTTTTCATAGACGCGAAAATCTGCCCCGAATTTCAAAGCAGTTTTTACAATGTACCCCTTTTCTCTTAAGTCCTTGTAAACAGAATATTTTATCTGAAATCTTTTGTCAATCTTTTTTAATTTTTCTCCTAATTCTTTTTCTTTTAGGATTTTTTTATTTGATAAAATTTCTAATTTTTTATTTTCAACTAAAAACATTGCTTCAGTTAAAGAATAATTCACTTTATCTTTTTCAAAATTTCCGAACCAAGATTTTTTGCATAAAGAATGCGCTTCGCTGTCGTTGCTGAAAATTATTTGGCTGGTTAGGTAGGCTTTTATTTTTTCTTTCATAGAGGATAAAATAATTTTATATATTTAAATTATTGTATTTTGCACAGATAAATTTTTAAGCTGGAGGTTAATCTCATCAACATGGATGAAAAAAAAGAAATTCAAAAAAATATTTTTGAGAACATTCATAAAGATAAAATTACCAAAGAAGAGTTTCTTTCTGTTCTGAGATTAATTGCACCCGGGACTTCTTTGAGAGTCGCGCTCGATGGGGTTTTGAAAATTGGAAAAGGCGCGTTAATAGTTATTGAAAATCAGAATTTACTTTCCCTTCTCGACGGAGGATTTAGGTTAAATACAAAATTTACTCCGCAAAAATTAATTGAACTTGCGAAAATGGACGGAGCAATTGTTCTGAATAGTGATTTAAAAAAAATAAATTTTGCAAACGTTCTTCTTACACCGGATACAAAAATTAAAACAAATGAAACTGGAACTCGGCACAAGGCGGCAGAAAGAACTGCGAAACAAGCTGGGACAATCGCGATTGCAATTTCAGAAAGAAAACATGAAATAACTCTTTACTACAAATCTTTGAAACATCTTTTTTTAGAAACCGGCGAACTTTTGAGAAGAGCGAACGAATATATTTATTTTTTAGAAAAACAAAAAGAACTTTTTGAAAAAAGCGTTGAGAGATTGACCAGATCAGAATTAAGAAAAATTACGAATATAGACAATGTTCTCTCTGTAATACAAAAAGGAAAAATTATACAAAAAATTTCAGATGAATTAAGGCGTTATATCGTCGAAATCGGCAAGGATGCAGATGTTTTGAAAATAAGATTAAAGGAGCTTACGCTCGGAGTTGAAAAAGAAACCGATTCTGTGATAAGAGATTATTCTGAATTTAATTTAAACAGAATAAATTCTATTTTGAATTCTTTTTCTTTTGAAGAACTTTTTGATAAAAATAAAATCTATCAAGTTCTTTCTCTTAATGAATCTATTTCAGAAAAAACAAAAGGTTGGAGAATTTTGTCAATGACTTCTTTGGAAAATAAAGAAATCGCTCTTTTGATTCAATCTTTTTCTTCTCTTGAAAAAATTTTACTTTTACAAGATGATCTTTTAAAACCAATTCTCGAGGATAAAACAAATTCTTTTATCGAAGAAATTGAAAATATAAAGGAAAAATTTAATGTGAAGTGATTCTTCTTTTTGTTAGAATATCAATTCCTTTTTTTAAATAAATATTTGCATTGAAAACTTCATATGCAAGAGGAATTTTTTTCCAATGATATTTTTCTTTTGTTTCTCTCACTTCTTTTATTTTATTTATCATTATAAACGAAATAAAATATCTTGCAACTCCGGAAATTATTGAGATAAACATTATTGAATTAATTAAATTAAATAAATTTTTGGAAATTAATATTGCCCCTATTGTTGTTCCGATTACAACTCCGATGCCGTTCATGATACTTGAGTACGCAGAACATAACCCTCTTTTTTGCGGAGTAGCGACGTCAAATACAAAATTTCCTGCTGCAAGATTAAATCCTGCCCAAGCAAATCCTGAAATAAAATTTGCAAATAAAATAAAATAAAAATTAACTGGTGCTGGAATAAAAACATAAATGGGCCACAAAAAACAAATTAGCGGAACCATCATTGAAGTTATTTTTAATAATTTTATATTCCCTAACTCATCTGCGAATTTTCCCCATTTGACGACGAAGATAAATGAGGCAACTGCTCCAGAAACGCTTACGATCATATATTGCATATAAGAAAAATTTAGATCCCTCAACATATAAAGAGAATAATATGGTCCTGCGATGTTTGATGCTAGAACTATCAGTGCGATGTATAAAGAAAATTTTCCGTAATTACTGTTGGGAATATTTTTTATAAAATCTTTTAAAGAAAAATAAGATTCCTCTTTGAATTTGAATTCTGGTTCATATTGTTTTAAAACAAAATATCTTGAAATAAAACGCGCGATCATTGCTATAAGAAAAATTATAAAAAAACCAATAAATATTAGGTGAGTTTTTTGAGAGGAATATCTTCTAAAAATATCTAACAATAATCCTGCAAT
>Ga0208375_1003039_pt1 | contig 14815 bp, 13 predicted proteins | sample RifOxyD1_FD_184038 | JGI IMG/M metagenome (GOLD analysis project Ga0208375, IMG submission 184038) | Soil microbial communities from Rifle, Colorado - Rifle Oxygen_injection D1 (SPAdes) | ecosystem: Environmental > Terrestrial > Deep subsurface > Rock core/Sediment | place: Rifle, Colorado... | reverse complement strand
TTGTAAATATACTCCATAATAAAACTTTTTTCTTTTTTCCCGACGAATTCGCGGGCGGCGCAAAGCGCCGCCCATTGCGTTTTGAGAGGGGAATTAGTTTCGCTCGGCGCGCTCTGGCGCGCCTCGCGGTTTTGCAAAATGAGGTTTCGTCGTTGCGATTTCAATTCTGTCTCGTTTTTACTTTGCCCGACAAAAAGAATTTTTGCTTTTGGTTTGGGTGTGATATAATAAAATTGCGACAGACAACCAAAAGGCTTTTTTAATAGCCGTCTTCGGAAACAATCCAAGCTTTTTGGGTTTGTCGCACCGAGGGCGGCTATTTAAGTAAAAAATAAAACAAAAAAATATGCAAAAATTCTTTTTGTATGCCCGCAAGTCCACAGATGTGGAGGATAAACAAGTAAGGTCAATTGAAGATCAAATCGCAGAATTGCGCGCTTTTGCCGAAAAGGAAAATTTGGAAATTATTGAGGAGTTGATTGAAAAACAATCAGCCAAAATTCCGGGCCGTCCAATCTTCAACGAAATAATAAAACGAATTGAAGGTGGCGAAGCCAATGGAATTTTGGCGTGGCATCCCGACAGATTGGCGCGCAATTCTGTTGATGGCGGAAAAATAATTTATCTTTTGGATTGCGGGCATTTGCAAGCGTTGAAGTTCCCGACATTCTGGGCGGAAAACACATCGCAGGGAAAATTTATGCTAAACATTGCTTTCGGGCAAAGCAAATACTATGTTGATAATCTTTCGGAAAATACAAAGCGCGGCTTACGCCAAAAAGTTAAACGGGGCGAATATCCGGGCTTTGCGCCGATTGGATATATAAACGACCCGAGAATTAAATCTGTTGTGATAGACAAGAAAAAATCAACTATTATCCGCAAAGCGTTTGAACTCTATGCCGAAAACAATTCTCGGCTTGAAGATGTTTCTAACTTTTTGGCGCAACAAGGAATTACCGCGAGAAGCGGAAAAACCATAAAACGAGACAGAATTTCTTTTATCCTTTCTAATCCGTTCTATGTCGGGCTATTCAGATATTCCGGCGAAACATACGAAGGCAAACACCAGCCAGTAATTTCAAAGAAAATTTTTGATAAGGTTCAGGAAATTTTGAAGCAAAGAGGAAGACCGCACCACAAACAAAAGAATGAACCGCAACCTTTCTGCGGATTATTGAAATGCGGAAACTGCGGAATGGCAATAACTGGCGAATACAAGGTTAAAAAACAAAAGAACGGCAACGAACATTATTACACTTACTACCATTGCACCCATAAATCAAAAACAATAAAATGCAATGAACCTTGTATCCGCCAAGAAAAATTAGACAAGCAAATTTCGCTTTTGCTTCAAAAATTTTCTTTGAAAAAAGATTGGGCGGAAGAACTACAAAAAATGTTAGAAAAAGACAAAACAAAAACCAGCCAATCTTTTGTCGCTTTTGTTCAAGAAAACAAAAAAGGAATTGTAGAAATTCAAACCAAACTTCAGCGACTTTTAGATGGATATTTAGAACAGGATATTGAACGAGAAATTTATCGAGTTGAAAAATCAAAACTATTAAGCGAGAAAAAGTCGCTGGAAGAAAAAATAACCGGTCTTGAACAAAAACAAACTGGCTGGCTCGAACCGATGAGAAATTGGATAAAAGAAGCGGAATCCATAGACAAAATCGCAAACGACAGCGACCTTTTCGCCAAAAAGGTCGCTATCAAAGAAATCTTCGGCTCGAACCTCATTTTGCAAAACCGCGAGGCGCGCCGCAGCGCGCCGAGCGAAACTAATTCCCCTCTCAAAACGCAATGGGCGGCGCTTTGCGCCGCCCGCGAATTCGTCGGGAAAAAAGAAAAAAGTTTTATTGTGGAGCGGGTGATGGGAATCGAACCCACGTACTTTGATTGGCAACCAAATGCACTACCATTGTGCTACACCCGCATTTTTAAATATTTTCTGCGATTCCTTGTATCCAGCCCTTTACCTGCGAAGTTATTACCGTATTCCCAGCCGTTAAATGAAGTGTTCCGTAGGGTAAAGTATTTCTATTTCTTTTTCCTTTACTAGCTCGGCTTATTTGTGTTTGTGGTTTATAGAAATTTTTTTGGGGTAATTTGGTGATTTTTGACCAAAAAGCTAGGGTTTCTTTATAATTTAATCTAGGATAAATATGAATCAATCCTTTTATTTTTTCATCTGAAATATGGCAGATTTCTCGAAAAAACCTCATCATCACTCTTATAATTTCAGAATCAGAATTAGCAAAACACAAATGCCATCTATGGGACTTGCTTCCCTCTGCCCAAAAAAGTGAAGCTCCAATCAATAAAAGGTCTTTTTTTGATATTTTATTTATTTTTCTTTTTGCTTTCAACGTTGTTTCGTCTCTGATTTTTCTTGCCTCATTGGAACGAATCTTCGCGTTGATTTTATTAAAGGCAACAATATTCTTTCGCCATTTTTTGCGTGATTTTTCTAAAATTAGTTTTTTTTCTTTCTTCGTCAGCCTTGCTCTTTTGCCCCACCAAGCAACTGTACTTTTAGGTAAATTTAAGATTTTTTCTATTTCGCTGTATGTTTTTCCATGTTTACGGAGCGAAATTATTTTATTACCTTTTTCTTTCATATTTAGACAGTAGTTATCAACTATTATTTGATTATACTACTATCTAAAATAAAGACAATTGTGGCGGTGCCGGGGGAGAGAATCGGACTCTCGACCCTTTCATTTTCAGTGAAATGCTCTACCACTGAGCTACCCCGGCTTAAATTTATTATATCATTTGTGGGCGCTATAGGATTCGAACCTATGACCCTTTCAGTGTAAATGAAATGCTCTACCACTGAGCTAAGCGCCCTGGTGCGGACGGCGGGAGTCGAACCCGCATGCCTTGCGGCGCTACCACCTCAAGGTAGTGTGTCTAGCCAATTGCACCACGTCCGCTCAATTCTTTCTTGTCTATTTTTAAAATTTTTTTTATTTTGCTTTTTTTTCTCAAAAGGCAGGGCAAATTTTCTTTATAGTACATTTTTGAAATTAGTATTTTTGAGCTTTCTTTTGCAAATCTTAATGTATATATTGTGCCTCGTTCTTTGTGAATTTCTGTTTTAATTCGTAGTAATTTTTCTATTTTATATTTTAACCATAAAATATGTTTTTCGCTGGCAGAAACAAATGTTATATAAAACATAAAACTGCTATGCCATCTTTTATCCCAATAACTATAACAGCATCCGTCTCCATCAAAATGTCCTCTTAAAAAATCAAAAAAATATTCGTCTGGAATTTTTAATTTTTCTATTGTTTTGCTTTTGTGCGGTGTAATCCCTATTTCTAAAAGCCAATTGTAAAATGTAATGTCTCCGAATTGGATATGGGGACATTTTCTACCAGAATAGCCACTTACCTTAAATCCAATTTTGTTTTTTAAACCCAGACAAGATTTAAATGTTTTAATAAGTTGGATGTCTTGTGAAGTAAAGTCAATATGGCGTCCATCAATATTTAAACAACCGTCTGTTGCTATCAAGCCAACTATATATGCTAAATTATTTGACCAATTAGTATTTACTCTGTTCAAGGGTTTCATAATTTATTATACCTCAAACAGTAAGTGTATACCAATATCTATTTTATTTACTTTTCTTCTATCGACGTTTCGGCGGAGGTTTCTTCGGCTGTTAACTCTTCGGCTGGTTCTTCTTCTGTAATAACTTCCGCAAAATCTTTTTTCTTTAATTTAGCTTTTTTGCCTTTGGCTGTTCTTAAATAATAAAGCTTTGCCCTTCTTGTTTTTCCATGCCTTAAAACTTCTATTTTATCTATTGAAGGTGAGTGTATAGGAAAAATTCTTTCTACGCCAATGCCTCCTGCAACTTTTCTTACAGTAATTGTGGCAGAAATTCCTTTTCCGTGCTTTCTGGCTATAACAAGGCCTTCAAAAATTTGTATTCTTTCTTTGTCCCCTTCTTTAACTTTTTGGTGCACTTTAATAGTGTCTCCCGAAGCTATGTCGGGTCCCGATTTTGTTCCGACTTTGTCGGGAATGCTCGATAAAATCGGCATCGAGGATCCTCGACCCGCTGGTCGGGACAAAGTTTTTAATTGCGACTTATTAAATTGGTCTAATATTTTTGACATTCTTGTTAATTTTAAATTTTAAATTTTCAATTTTAATTGAATGATTAAATTTTTAATTTTTAAACATTTTAACATTTAAAATTGATTTAGAATTTAAAATTTAGAATTTAAAATTTTTAACGTTTTTTGTAATTCCTCTGGTAAATCCGATTTAAATTCTTCGGTTTTTCCATTGGGTAATTGGATTTTAAGATATGATGCATGGAGAAATTGCCTTGTCAGCCCGTCTGGTGTCGGCGAATTTTTAAAGCCGTATAATTTATCTCCTGCAATTGGGTGGTGTAAATAAGACAAATGGCACCTTATTTGATGCCTTCGGCCTGTTTTTATTTGAACTTCAAGCAGGGTATATTCTTCAAATCGCTGTAAGACTTTGTATTCTGATATTGCCTCTCTTCTGCCGGTTTTTGCTTCGCTTAACGGGTATGCTTTTTGTTTTCTGGGGTCTTGGGGCGAACGCCCGATTAAGGTGTTTATTTCTGCTGTGTCCTCTTTTATATCTCCTTCAACCAAACATACATATTTTTTATCTACCCTTCTATTTATAAACTGATTTTGCAGAAAAATCAAGCTTTCATTGGTTTTTGCCACCAGTAAAACTCCGGAAGTGTCTTTGTCTAATCTGTGCGCAATTCCATACCTGGGAGCTTCTCCTGTATTTTTTAATTCAGGATATTTTTCAATCAAGGCGCCGATGTACGTACTTTGGTACGTACCATTTTTTTGAGATGCATTATCATCTGGGTAAACTGAAATTCCAGCCGGCTTATCAACTACTAAAACATTATCATCTTCATAAATAATTTTTACGTCCATATTTTTATTATTTCTTGCGATAATACTGCGGGCGTAAGCCCGTGGATTTCTATTATCGTTTCCATTCTTTTGTATCTGGATGAAAATCTACCTGATATTCGGGAATTCCTAATGAAACACCATAATTTTTTGCTTTTTCGTATTGTTGTTTGCTTGATATGTCTATTCTAAAAACTTTATTGCGAAAAATGATGAAGTGTAGTCTATCATTTTTAAAGTCTGCATACCAATTGTGCGCGGATTCTAAGCATTTGCTTAACTTAACAGAAATTTTTGCCGCCTTATCTGCGTTAACTCTAACCGTATGCAGCGTCCATTTTTTTAGCCATGGAGTTTTGTGTTTTTCAGTAACCTGCTCAATTTTTGTACTCAAAATTTTTACTTCTTTCAAAATATTTTTATCCTCTAAACTCTCTGCAATAATTACTCCAATATAATTCATTTTATTAAATTTGTGGAACGTAAAATTTTCCTTTGAAAAATTAACGTTCCAACCACGTTAAAACCTTATAAAATTTTTTACGTGGTGCGCGATGCAGGATTCGAACCTGCCACCTTTTCTACGTCAAAGAAACGCTCTGCCAAATGAGCTAATCGCGCATATTTTGTGGGCCCGGTAGGACTCGAACCTACAACCTGTCGGATATAAGCCGAATGCTCCGCCATTGAGCTACGGGCCCATAACATCCCGACGTCGGACATCGGGGTGCTGATTTATTTTATTAGTTTTTCGAATTCTTCGCGCTCTATTATTTCCTTTTCTATTAATCTTTTGGCAACTTTATCTAATAATCCTTTGCGTTTTGCTAAAACTGTTTGCGCCTGTTTTTGACCTTCTTTTATTATTATATCAACTTCTCGGTCAATTTTTTCAGCAATTTTTTCTGAATAATTTCTTTGCTCTGAAATTTCTTTTCCTAAAAATATCATTTCTTCTTTTTCGCCGAATGAAACAGGGCCCAAAGATGACATTCCATATTCTTTAACAAGTTTTCTTGCCAATTCTGAAGCCCTGCTTAAATCGTTTGAGGCGCCTGTGGTCATTTCACCAAATTTTATTATTTCAGCTGTATATCCTCCCAAAAGAGTTGCTATTTCTGAAATAAATCCTCTTTTTGTTTTCATTTTTCTTTCTTCTGAAGGCATTTGCAAAGTGTATCCTGCTGCCATGCCTCTTGCAATAATTGAAATTTTTCTTACAGGCTCAGTTTCCGGTGAAAAAGCAGAGACTAAAGCGTGGCCTGCCTCATGAAAAGCTGCAATTTCTTTTTCCTTTTTTGATAAAATGTGTGATTTTCTTTCGGGACCCAAAAGAACTTTTTCAATTGCTTCCAAAAATTCTTTTTGGTTAATTTTTGTTTTGTTTATTCTAGCTGCTAAAAGCGCAGCTTCATTTGCAACGTTTGCTAAATCTGCCCCTGAAAAGCCGGGAGTCCGTTCTGAAATTTCTCTGAAATTAACATCTTTTTCTAAAGGTTTATCCTTAGAGTGTATTTTTAATATTTCTTCTCTGTCGTGAACATCTGGCGGATCTAAAATAATTTTTCTGTCAAACCTGCCGGGTCTCAATAAAGCAGGGTCTAAAATGTCTCCCCTGTTTGTAGCTGCCATTATAATTACATTTGTTTCTCTATCAAAGCCGTCCATTTCAACTAATATTTGGTTTAAGGTCTGCTCTCTTTCGTCGTGTCCCCCGCCAATTCCAGCTCCTCTGTGCCTGCCAATAGCATCTAATTCATCAATAAAAATTATTGAGGGGGAAGATTTTTTTGCCATAGAAAATAAATCTCTTACGCGAGCTGACCCAACGCCCACAAACATTTCAACAAATTCAGAACCTGAAATGGAAAAAAAAGGAACACTTGCTTCTCCTGCAACAGCTCTTGCCAATAAAGTTTTTCCAATTCCAGCTGACCCTAAAAGTAAAACTCCTCTTGGAATTTTAGCTCCCATTGCCAGATATTTTTTAGGAAATTTTAAAAAGTCAACAATTTCAACAAGCTCTTCTTTTGCTTCTTTTAATCCGGCAACATCTTTAAAAGTTATTTTTTCTTTTCCGTGGCCTTCGGCTCCAAAAATTTTTGCCCTTGCTTTTGTAAAGTCAAACGTCTGCATAGCTCCAGATTTTGCCTGCCTTATCATCATCCAAAAAAACCATCCAAAAACCACAAGAGGAAGTATGCCAAAAATTAAAACAGGGGTGAGCCATGACCATAAACTTTCTTGAACTGGCTGTACATCAATTTCAACTTTTTGCAGATTATCTTTGTTAACTCCAAGGTTATTTAGCGAATCAACAAGCCCGACGCCGGATTCTTTCATTGAAGAAGCTGTTGCGTCGTCTGTATAAGTTATTGTAAGTTCGTCTCCATTTCCTACAATTTTTTTAACTTTATCTTGGTTTATATCAGAAACTAACTGCGTTATATATATTTTATTTGGTTCGGTAGCCGGATAATAAAGCAAGCTGAAAACAGCCCCCATTACAAGAAGAATTAAAATTACGAATACAAAATTTTTAAAAAGTGAGTTCATTATGCCATGAAACTTGAAACTTAAAACCTAAAACATTTTGTGCTATTTTAACACTTTGTTTCACGTTTTATGCTCCACGTTTTATGATATTACTTTAACACAAAATAATACGTATTGCAATACGTATTTTAATACGTATTGCAATAAAATAATTTTAAATTTTGGTTATAAACCCCATCACTAATTTCAATGATGTTTTTAGTAAAACAAGTATTGAGGGCGAAGCGCCTTCGCCTCGCTTAGCTCAGCTTCGGCTGTCTTTATAATAATCGTTTTGATGCACTAAAATTGGTGAGGGGTTGTTTTGCTTTTATTATTTCTTGCGATAATACTGCGGGCGTAAGCCCGTGGATTTCTATTATATTTTTATGAAGCAAAACAAAAAAATAGGGCGTTGCTTATTGCGCTACAAGCACAATTCACAACGCCCCTTAATTCGCTTCTTACAGGTCAGATAACAAAACACAAACTACGCTTTCGCGATCTCTGATGCCAGCTCCAGCTGGCCTTTGATCGCATACAGAACGCGCCTCAGAACAGCTGGGAGCTCTTTGAAATTCTCTCCTTCAGAGAATCTTTTGCTTGCCAGCGGGCCTAGAATCTCTGCAGTATGGGGTGGCATGTCAACGATAGAGACAACGCTCCTGCCGTCTTCTTCTGCCCTTTCTACAAGAAAGAACATATCATAGACGGTCGTCGGACTGTCAGTATCTTTGAACGCACCTTCGTACTCAAGAAACACAACGCCGTTTTTGGGGGCATCGTTTCCGTCGAGTCCAAAGAACTCTTCGGCCTCAATGCTCCTTCTCTGGCTAAACCCTTCCTTGAGTTCGCCCAGTTTTTCTTTGGCGTCCAATGCCTTGAATGCGCGATGAATCAGGTACCAGAGTACCTTCATCATATTCACGTATCTTTGGGCTTCCTCTTCGTTGACATCACGCGTTCTCATGACTCCATCCCGAACGCGACTGAAGTTTTTTCCGTCGCCGGGAGGGCCATCCCATTTCAAGGAATAACGAGGCAGGCGGACTTGAATGTCGCGCATGTTTCTCACCAACGTTTCCAAGCCTCCGGTTGCAGAAACAGGAAAGACTTCCTTTTGTGTGGCTTGAACCACAATCGCGCCTCCGGCGCGCCATTTGGTGTCACCCGCCCTATCTCGGTAGCATTCGGGGGGAACTTGCATAAAGCATTTTCCTGTTTTGCCGGCCAAAAGCTCATCCATGGTTATGTCGGAACCTTCTTCCATAGCCCTGGATTTATCACGGCGCCGTTGTTTTTCAAGCGCCATAAACTTTCGGCTAAAGCTGGTTATCTTTCCCTCAAGCTCTTTTACGTCTTCTGGCTCAAAACCAAAGTCGCCGAGCCGGTAGTTTTTGTAGCCAATCGGAATCGGCCCGCCGTCTTCTTCTACCAGCAACTTGCGGTTTTTGAGATCGACCAGCATTTTACTGGCCTCTTCATGGCTCTTAAACGTAAGAGAAAAACAGTACTTCAGGTAGGACGTTGCTGCTGCCAGTCTGAAGTAAAGGACATTGTGTCCTAACGTAGCTTCAAGAAACCCGTTAATCTCATCTTCCTTCTTTGCCCATTCTTCGACGGCGATTCTTCGCTTCAGGCGGTCTTCGATGCCAGCAAAGTAGGTCTCCTTTCCAGCCAGCAATTTCAGTGATGCAGCTACGCGGTCGCCGATATCTTTGGCATACGCGTAGATTTCGTCAACGTTTTGCCCGGCTGATGAAAAATCTTTTGGGAGTTCAAATTGAAGTCCATTAAAAGATTTTCTCAGCTCTTCCAGACTCGTCGTCAAAATCTCAGTTTCGGTCCCGCTCATTTAATGCTCCTTTCAGAGCTAAGACCTGTAAGTGCAGCGAATTTTAAGAACTATTTTAATTATACATAATAAAGTATTGATGTCAAGCTCAACAAAAAAAAGCAGCATTTTTTTTGCTGCAATTTAAATTTTTCCGTCAAGCCGAAACAGCATTTTCTTTTGTGTAGCCGGGTGTTTATCAGCGAGCCCGATAAACTGTTTTGTCCTTGACAAAGAATCAATCGTAGGCACAGCCAATGCCCTCATAATGCCGTTTTCTCCCAATTCTTTAAGCATGGGCGCAAAGTCGCTATCTCCGCTTACAAGGCATAAAAACTTAAAATCCGGGTGAGAAATCATTGTTTTCGCAAACCAAATGATGCTTTCGTCAACAGTGTCTTCCTCTTTTATGATATTCCCTGTTTTCGGGTTTATCTTTGGCGTTGATAGCTGCCTTTTGGGGCAGACCATCAGCCTGAGACTATTCTCGGCGCACATTTCTTGATAAACAAAAGCCATGTGTTCCGGGGCAAATACAAAACCGTAATCTCCAAAAAGCGGTCCTATATCCTGCTTGACCCAACTTAACAGCTTTTTTATTCTGGTTTCTAAATGAATTTCTTCGCCCCCGAAACGCTCAAATAGTCTGAAAAAAAGATTATCCCAATCAATCAAAAGAAGAACTTTCCCAGCTGTGATTATGGGAATACGACTATTTCTGCAATTAGGCATTTTCGGCTTCCTATGGGGTTGTAAATGAACGTATTTCTTATTGATTATTTTATAAAATAATATAGTATTTGTCAAGTGCGGCCAAATAATAAAGCAAATAAAAACAGCCCCATTCACTTCACGGCGGGACTGTTTTTATTTTTTTATTCTTTTGCAAGCTTTAAGCTCATTCTGTGTTCTTTGGGTTCTATCAATAAAATCTGGAAATCATAGGACTCGCCTATTTTAAGAGATTTTTCCATTTCATCTTTTGAGCTAAACTCTGATATGTGGCATAATCCTCTTATCTTCGGCATTATTTCAACAAAAGCACCGAAAACCGAATATTTTGTTACCTTTCCTTTTATTGTATCTCCCTTTTTATATTGCTTTTCAATTTCTTCCCATGGATTCTGCTTTAAGGCCTTTAAAGAAAGAAAAACCTGATTGTTATTTATGTCTATAATTTTGGCTTTTACAATTTCCCCCACTTTCACAACTTCCACAGGATTTTCAACTAATTGCCAATCTAATTCTGAAATATGAATTAATCCTTCTATTTGAGATGACTCATCAGATGGGCCTTCCTTTACTGAAGCTTCCGCCTTTGATAAATCTTCGGCGGACAAGTCGGCGGGCAATGGAAATTTGATAAATGCTCCAAAATCAGCTATACCTGTTATTTTTCCATCAATTGTATCTCCCTTTTTGAAATCTTTTAAAATCTCTTTTAATTTTTCTTCTGATTTTGCTTTTTCAGATAATATCAGTTTGTTTTCTTCAGCTAACAAATCAAGAATTTTGACTTCCAAAGTTTTTCCGACAAATTTATGCAGTTCTTTTAATATCTTCTGTTTGTCGGCATCAACTACGCGGGGATAATGTTCTGGCGCCAATTGCGAAACAGGCAAAAACGCCTGTATTCCGTCTAAATTAGTTAAAAGACCGCCCTTATTAACTCCGGTTATTTTAACATTTAAAATTTCTTTGTCGTCTCTCATTTTTTTAAGTTTTTGCCAGCTGATTTCTTTGGTGGCATCCCTTAAAGAAAGTTCAATGTATCCTTCGTCATTTTCTAATTCCGTTATTTTGGCGTAGACCTTGTCGCCTATTGCAAGGTTTTTTATAACATCTTTTGCGCGGTAAAACTCTCTGCCGAATATTATGCCGGTTCCACAAATTCCCAAATCAATAAAAAGAGACGAGCGGTCTCTTGCCACAACTTTTCCCTCAGCTGTTGAGCCAACCTGAAGCGAAGAAGTGTCTTTACTTTTTTTAATTATGTTCATAAAAATAATGAATATTGTTTTAAAATTACAGATAATATTTTGTAAAATAAAACGCCTGTTTATTTGTTCCCGATGCCCCGATTGTTGTCGTGGGCATCGAGGATCCTCGACGGCTTGCCGTCGGGACTCCCCCGAGAAGGGTTCTGCTACAGGCCAGCAGTATTAATTGTAATATCATTATTTATACATTATTTAGGAAATATTGCAATAGTTGAAATGATAATTGTTTTATGATAAAATAAATATATAATTAAAAAAATATGGCAAAAATTTCTTGGGCAGGCCAGTCCTGCTTTCAAATTTCAGTTTCTAATTCAAGAGACCATTCAGCTGATATTGTTATTGACCCTTTTGACGAAGCAACAGGATTGAAAGTCCCCAATTTTTCAGCTGACATAGTGCTTGTTACCCATGACCACCATGACCATAATAATATAAAAGCCCTAAAAGGCGACCCATTTGTAATAAAGGGTCCCGGAGAATACGAGGTAAAGGATGTTTTTATAAAAGGCATTGCTTCTTTTCATGACGATAAAGAAGGGAAAGAAAAAGGTCAAAATACAATTTATACAATAGAAGCAGAAGATATGAGATTTTGCCATTTGGGAGATTTGGGGCAAAAACAATTAACAGACGAACAATTAGAAAAAATAGATTCTGTTGATATATTAATGATTCCTGTTGGCGGAGAATATACAATTTCTTCAACAGAAGCCCAAAAAATAATTTCGCAGATTGAGCCTCAAATTGTAATTCCTATGCATTATAGTTTGCCGAAGCTTAAAATAAAATTAGATGAAGTTTCCAAGTTTTTAAAAACAATGGGAAAAAATTCAGTTACTCCGCAGGATAAATTTACAGTTAAATCGTCAACATTGTCAAAGGGTGATATGGAAATAGTTGTATTACAGCCATAAATGGCTGAATTTTAAATAACAAATTTTAAATTTTAATTGAATTTTTAAAATATGGATTTTCACGCTTATTTAGAAAAGCTCAGAGGATTGTCTGACAAACAAAAAAAGATTGTCCTATGGACAATTGTTGCTGTTTTAGCAATAATAATGGGACTTTTTTGGATTAGAGGGGCGATGGATAGCTTGTCTAAAATATCACAAGAGGCAGGAAAAATTCAGTTGCCCCAGATTGAAACTCAAAATACAGATGCATTAAATAATTTGTTTTCAGACCAAACACCGGCTGAAACAGCAGACTGGCAAACTTATACAAATAATACTTTAAATTATGAATTCAAATATCCGAAAGATTTTACTAAACAGGAAATCAGCAAATATCAAGCAGACGATTATGTTTTCCGTGCTTGTGACTTAAAAAATAATATTTGTTTATATAGTAATATAATAAGATATAAACAACCTTCTTTTGATGATTATGTAAGCCTTATGAAAAACCAGATCGTAAATCAAAATAATAATCCTAACTTAAAAGCTTTGAATAATTACGATATAGAAATAGACTCAAAAAAAAGTTTTGTTTTAGCAACTTCAGTATCCAGCCCAGATAAAGAAAAAAAAGTAATTGAAGTATTTATCGATTATAATTGGCCAATTTTGATACAAATTAATATATCCGGAGATAATGTAGAAATAGGCGACTTGCAAGATAATTTTGACAAAATAATTTCAACTTTTAAATTCATCGGGCCAAAGAGCGCTTCGCGCTAATTTTGCAAAGCAAAATTATTTGATCCGATAAACAGATTAAAGTTTATTACTGAATTAATTACTGAATTAATTCAGTAATTAATTCAGTAATACAAAAAATGCCAAAAGAAAAAGAAAAAAAATCAACAGAGCCTTCAATTAACGGAGGTAAAATAGAGCAGAGAGAAATTGTAACAGAGCTGAAAGAATCATACATTGATTATGCAATGTCGGTTATTGTTGCTCGCGCACTACCTGACGTAAGAGATGGATTAAAGCCGGTCCACCGCAGGATTTTATATGCAATGATGCAATCTGGTTTAAGGTCAAACACAAAACACAGAAAATCAATGTCTGTAGTTGGAGAAGTTTTAAAAAGCTACCATCCTCATGGAGATACAGCGGTTTATGAGAGTTTGGTTCGTATGGCGCAGGACTTTAACATGCGTTATCCTTTGGTGGATGGACAAGGAAATTTTGGGAGCGTTGATGGGGACGGCGCTGCCGCCGCAAGATATACTGAATGCAGGTTGTCAAAAATTGGAGACGAAATGTTAAAAGACATTGAAAAGGATACGGTAAAATTTATTGATAATTATGATGGCGCAACCACAGAGCCCACTGTATTGCCTTCGCCTTTGCCACAACTGCTTTTGAATGGCTCTTTGGGTATTGCAGTTGGAATGGCAACAAATATCCCACCCCATAATTTGACCGAATTAACAGATGCATTAATTCATTTGCTTGACCATCCAAAAGCTGAAACAGAAGATTTATTTGAATTTGTGCAAGGACCTGATTTTCCAACCGGAGGCATAATTTATGACCAAAAAGAGATAATCACAGCTTATTCACAGGGCAAGGGGTCTATTTTAATGCGCGGGAAAGCAGATGTTATTGAGAGAAAGGACGGAAGCGAAAAAATTGTAATTACTGAAATTCCTTATCAAGTTTTAAAATCTAACTTGGTTGAGCAAATGGCAGAATTAGTTTCTGGAAAGAAAGTTGAAGGCATAAAAGACATAAGAGATTTATCTGACAGAGAAGGAATGAGGATTGTCATTGACGTTAAAAAAGGATATCAGCCTCAAAGAATTTTAAACCGCCTTTATAAGTTTACAAACCTTCAAAAAACATTTCACTTGAATTTGTTAGCGCTGGTTGATGGCATACAACCCGAAATTTTGTCGTTGGCTGACGTATTAAAATATTTTATAGAACATAGAAAAGAAGTTATTACAAGGCGCGCAAAGTTTGAATTACAAAAAGCAAAAGACAGGGCGCATATTTTAGAGGGCTTGATGATTGCTTTAAAAAATATTGACGAGGTTATAAAAACGATTAAAAAATCTGCAGATAAGGAAGAGGCAAAAACCAACTTAATTAAAAAATTTAAGCTTTCAGAAAAGCAGGCAGTGGCGATTTTAGAAATGAGATTGCAGACTTTGGCTGGATTGGAAAGAAAAAAAATAGAGGATGAATTAAAAGAAATTTTAGAAATAATAAAAGAATTAATTGCGATTTTAAAGAGTCCCGAAAAATTAAAAATAATTGTTAAAAATGAATTTAAGGAAATAAAAGAAAAATTTGGAGATAAAAGAAGAACAAAAGTTATTAAAGGAAAGCTGGGCGAAATAACAGAAGTTGATTTGGTGCCGTTAGAAGAGACAATGGTTACTTTGACAACCGGCGGATACATAAAAAGAATAAATCCAACTACTTATAAAATACAAAAACGGGGCGGGAAAGGAATTGTAGGTATGAAAACAATGGGAGATGATATTGTTGAACATTTTTTGTCTGCTTCAACGCATGATAATTTAATGTTTTTTACTGACTCGGGCAAGG
>Ga0208375_1003038_pt1 | contig 14817 bp, 15 predicted proteins | sample RifOxyD1_FD_184038 | JGI IMG/M metagenome (GOLD analysis project Ga0208375, IMG submission 184038) | Soil microbial communities from Rifle, Colorado - Rifle Oxygen_injection D1 (SPAdes) | ecosystem: Environmental > Terrestrial > Deep subsurface > Rock core/Sediment | place: Rifle, Colorado... | reverse complement strand
TTTATACTTTTTCGCAAACTAACTTATAAGTACCTTTATTTGGAACTTCAAACTCTAAAGGGGCAAGTTCGTCTATAGTGGTGGTGATGAAACTTCTTCCAGTGCTGGGATTCGTCTTATCATAGATTTTAAGAACAAGTGACTGATCACTTACTTGCAATGCCTCGAACATAATACTATCGGAATCGGACCGAAAATTTAAAGTCATTAGTTCGGCTTCAATACTTTCAAACATATCTTTCAATTCACCGATTACTTCTCCTTCATGATATGCTTGGCATTTTAATTGAAATGCTTTTTCGTTTGCATGTGCATAGGAGGACAGTGATCCAAGCATTACTATTGCTAATAAAATTTTTTTCATATCGGCTCCCTGTGTTCATGTGTTTTAGAAAAATCGTTTTTTTTCTAGTGGTTTATTAGTGGTCATTTTATCACTGGAAAAGATTCGGTGCCAGCAATGGCTCTGGTACTGTGTAATTCTTACATATAGCAATGGGAGAACTGCATGATTTCATGGGGTTTAGGCCAAATTGTCTTTTTCATCTAAGCGACTTATACTTTATACAAACAACTAAAGGGGTTTTGGCATGGGAGAATTAAAGGATAATATAAGCGAGCAAATCAAGGCAGCCATGAAGGCACAAGATAAGGTGCGGCTTAATGTGCTCCGCTATCTTAAAAAATTATTTATTGAGAATGATACTTCGGGTAATCCCAAACCTGAGTTGGATATAGTGATTGCTTACGCTAAAAAAATAAAAGATTCAATTGTCATGTATCCTGATGGCAGTCCCCAGCAAAATGGGTTGCGTGAAGAAGTCAAAATATTGGATGAATTTTTACCGAAGGCGTTAACCAAGAATGAAGTGCAAAAGATGATTGAATATATCAAGTCAACCATGACTGCCCCTAACATGGGAGCAATTATGAAGGTGTTATCGCCTCAGATCAAGGGCCGGTTTGATGGAAAAGAAGCTTCGCAAATGGTTAATGATTCTTTGAAATAGATTTTATTTTTTCTGGGTGATTTTTATAATATTTTTCATAACACGTTCAATATCAAAAGGTTTGGTGAGGACATCCACCACCTTCGTTTTTTTAAGAGCCTGCAAGGTTTCTGTTTTTAATTCGCCTGATAAAAAGATCACGCTAAGGTCGCTTAGCAATTTGTTTTCATTTATAAATTTCAGTACTCCCAGACCACTTTTTTTAGGCATATCATTATCAAGGATCACAATGTCGAAACTTTGATTTTTAAGTTTAACAGTTGCATCAAGTCCATCAAAGGAGAGTACTATCGAGCGGATTTTCAGGCCACTTACTTGTGACTTCAATTTGATGGCTTTTGCCAAAGCTTCCGCAACGTCCACTGCATCATCAACTATTAAAATGGATACACCTGCACTATTCATTTAAATCCAACATGTAAATATGCTCGAAATACTGTTCATAAAAAAAATTTATTACTTAAATTGTATTGCGATTTTTCAAAATTTTCAATTCTAACTTTTAATATATAAAAACCAATTTGGTAGGTTATGGCATAATAATGCATCAAAATTTTCTATTATTTCGAAGCGCATACGATTCATGGATTGTTTTTAATGATATCAATTCAATTCTTTTGTCATTATTTTTATCAATATGAAAATGTTTTAACATTCAACAATAGGAGATTTTATGAAAAAACAATTGATTCTTTTTCTATTTTTTGTATTGGTAGCCTTCAAGGGTCAGGCAGATTTAAATGACAGTGAATATCGCCAGACGATCAATCTACTGACAAGACCACAAATCGTAAGTGAAGGGGAGACACTTACCTTGAAATTCACCAATTCGTATTTTGTCCACAAATTACTTATCCAGGCACAGTCGGGCAATAGTAGTGATACTTATGCCGAAGTTAGCGTAGGCGGAGATATTAAAGGCACCTTATATCTTCCAGGACAAGATCCCCATTATGTGGTTACGATTGCCGAAAATACCGATTCGATAGAATTCACCACTATTGATAACACATTAAAATTGATAAGCATCAAAGCTATTGTATCGGTATCAGGTTCTATCCCGGATTTTCCTATCCATAGTGCATCTAAGATGGCTCATTATTCCTCAATTTGCCTTAAACTGATTAATGAACTGGATAATTATTCGAGTTATGAGGATTTTGGAAGTTATCTGCTCCCTTTAAGAAAGGCAGCTGCCAAATCACTTGCTTATGCGGATGCCAGAGGGGATTTAAGTACAATTGGAAGACCATACTACGAAGCACTGCTGGATACGCTGGATGGATCACAGACTTATTTTGAACGTATGATGGAAATTAGCAGCGCCTATGAAATCGTCATCAACTTAATGACTGCCAGAGAGAAGATTAGGCATTTATTAAGATAATTAATGCTTGGATCGCAAACAAGGTCTTTGAGTGTTTCAAATCCAGCATAATGTCGTCAATGAAGGTAATGGGTCATTTGTCATCATGGTGTTGGATTTGATTTAAAAAATTTTGAGTATTTATCACAAAGAAATATGGTTTCACTGAGCATTTTAATATTAACATCCATGGTATCAAAAAAAGATCCCCGCCTGCCATCTTCCTTAAGGGATGTCTTTACTTTTCCAGGTAAGCTTTGCCCTGTATCCAATTGATCGTAACTATCTTTGATAAGTTCAATGTCAGTTTTATCATTAATAAAATTTTCTAAATCTTTAAAAACGTTGGAACAGCTTTGACGAACAGATTTGATTTCATCAATTCTGCTCTTAAGTTTCAAGGCCATTTCGCAACGTTTTATGGTGGCAGAGCCACAACCCCTAGATGAGAAATACAATGATCCCTCAAAAATATTGCATTCGGTAGTGATTACTAAATTTCCCTCCGTGTCAAACAACGAAGTTCTTCCGACCACGTTCTTGTCACTTGGATCAGTTAGCTTTGTATACCAACGGCGCGGGGTCAGATGCCACTCCGTAATGCGAGAATACTGACTGCTGTTATTCTTGTGCTTGTTGACAGTTAGTTTATAAGAATTATTTCTTAATTTGTAGATGCCTTTTTCAATATCATATTTCATTTTTTCCCTGTTTTCTTTTCTAGGAACCAGTTTGCCGTGGTTATCCTTTTCAAATAACTCCATATTGTAAATGAAGTTAGCAGGATCGAGTGCCCAAAGATTCGAGGTCACAAGAAACATGACCATTAACTTGAAAAATACTTTTTGCATAAAACATTATTCCTAAATAAGCTCAACCATTAATACTATCTTGAAAAAAATATTTTTTCTATCAACATTCTAGTAAGGATTAGTGGGTATGCTTAGAATATTGCATTTATAAATTAAAAAACGCCATGCATTAAGGCGGGATCATGGTTTTATGATCAAAGATTTAAAACTATTCATCCATTCGACCCATATTCGATTCACATATTGTTCTTAATGATTTAAATACAGTGAAACAAAAGCTACGTTTTTCTAAGCAAGGTTCTAATATCCAGGAAAAGATTGGAAAATGATATATACGTTGATTGGGGAATAAGGTTGTTAGGGTTATGAGTGAAAATTGGCAGATAAATAATATAAAAGAGATGTGGACTCTTCGTACCAATGGCAACATTTTAAGGGCGAGTGATCTGTTTATCAAGGAAGTGGTCAGGATCGGTTATCCGCTCAATGCAAGTGTGCTCGATAAATATAATTTTATTAAAGGAAAGATTGATATCAAATTTTTGCTTTTGGATATTTCTTTTAAAAGAAGTGCACTAAAAGTCAAAACAGCTTTGGATGAAGCTTTAGCACTGGAAAGTTTGCTGACAGGGGATAGACATTTTCAAAGAGATGGTTTTTTCTTTTTTCAGATGGGGCTTTTTTATTTGGGGGTCGGTCTTTATTCCAAGGCTTTTGATCAGTTTATACAGGTTCGAAAAACCAATTCAGAATTGAAGGATTACCTGTATGGCCGATTTAGTCTCATTCTAACCATGGAGGCTTTGGGGTATCAGTATGATGAGTACTTAATGGAGTTTGAATCGGACTTTAGCCCCTATAATGGACAAGCTGAGTACGAAAGCTTGTTGCAGCAGTTCCTGGCATTGAAAATAAGGTATCATTTTTTTATAGAACAAAATTTCAGCAGGATTGAAGAGCTGATTGGCAAATATAAAATAGAAGGGCAAGGATATTATCTGCTAAATTTTATATCTCAACTGCCCTGCTTTGATGTGGATAAGATTAAAAAATATATTGAAGATAACGGGGTTTTGGTTAAAGAAAAGCATTGGTTGAATGCTTATCGCACCAGAACTTTTTCGGAATTGCTGGTAGAGGATGATTTAAAGGATGAAGTAAAACTGGAGTCTGTAATAGAGAGATTGTATCTGTGGACGTGGCGCTGGCTAATGGAGCCCAATACCAATCTTTTTTATAAAATTGGCGAGATTATAAAATATTTGAGTAAAAGGGCCCATGAACAAGAGGTGACTCATGAACATTATCAAATGTTGGAGAATTCCTTCCTATGGATATCCTTGTTCCAGGGGGCACGGACCAATTGGTACGACGAAATATTAAAAGAGATTAACTACGCCAAGGTAAGGCCATGTGAGTTTTTTGATTACGAGAAAAAAATTGTCCAGATATATATAGCCAGACGGGATAAAAGAAACGTAGTTGCAGATGATATGCTCTTAGAGTCACCAGGTACGATGGTTCCCCAGTTCATCTTACCAAAATTGTTGGCTTCGGATAATTTACTTTCCCGTGGTTTACAATCCTTGATCAATGAAAAGATTTCTATTTCCAAAGGGGTGGTGATAGATTTTTCCAGCATGAAAGTAAGCTTCTTAAAGAATAATAAACTGGTAAGATGCCTAGAGAGCGAGCATCTGGTGAAATTATTTAACACATTCGAAAACAAGCTAGCGTCTTCCAAACAGGAAATTTTACTCTCTTGCTTTGGCTTGAAGGATTTCAACTATGATATTCATTCCAACAAGCTGGCCAATTTATTAAGTAAGGCCAATAAGGAATTACAAGGACTTGGTAAATTTCAAATCCGCCAGGACATAGTCAGAATTACAGGTAATTTTAAAATAGAAGTTCTAGGCGCATGCGAGCACACAACCCATTGTTATCCTTTTTGGGAGACTATCGAAGTAAAAAAGAGTGTCTCAAGCGAAGAATCATCCAAACTCAAACTTGAGAAACTGGCTGATAAATGGTTTTCTCGAAAGGAACTTGAGGATTTATTGAAATTTTCCAAATCCAATGCAACTAGAAGAATAAATCAATGGTGCAAGGAAAAAATTCTTCTTAAGAAAGGATTGGGAAAAAAAACGAAATATTACTTTGTTGATAATGCTAAAGATATGTTTGTATAAGATAGGAGTATCTATGAAGATTGGTTTGATTTGGATAATGATGTTCTTTTCATCAGTGATATTTTCAGGAGAAGAGTTCGTTATGAAGGTGAGAAGTTATCCAGATGACTTTGAATACCTGGAAAAAAAGGGCAGCGGAGTCGTTATCAAGTATGAATCAAAATACTACGTTCTGACCTCAGATCATGTGATTTACCATGGGAGAATCCAGGATAAGATTACGCATTTGCTTCTTGATCAAGAGGAAAACCAATTGAAACTGGATTTGGTAGCTGCCCATGTGGGAATGGGGGTTGCATTACTATCCATTACAAGTGAGCAAGAGGAATTGGTTAAGGGCTTTATAGATGAGGCAAGATTTATAAACGATCATGAACTGGTTGATTGCAAATCGGTGACCACTATCGGTGTTCCTTATGATTCCTTAAATACAAACGAACATACGGGTACAATTATAAATTCTAAAAGTGAAAGGCATGAAATTCCCCTTGCCAAAAATCTGCTCGAGGTAATGGCCCATACTGAATTTGGCATGAGCGGGGGTGCTTTAATGGATCAGGTATCGAATAAATTTTTAGGAATTATTTCTCACCAATATTTATTAAACCGACTTGGACTTCCTCCTCTTTTGAATCAACACAATACAAATCTTGGCGACGGCGATTCCTTAATCGGGCTTATCATACCTGCATGGTTTATTTATGATTGGATAAAAAAAGTTGTTGATGACAATGATAAAAATAAATTGGAATTTGGCCTTGCTGATCAGCTGAAAAATATTGATTCAATGACCATCGATGGGCTTCGCTTTAATTTTACCAGCTGTGTGGACGAAGATGCCGAAAAAGCTATTCTGGAAGGAGGTGATGGTCCCGGGATTGGTGGCAATATGCGACTGAGCAGAGGGAAAAAATGTATGTTGAAAATTTCTCCGGTTATTACCAGTACCCCTACCCAAGGATGGCCGTTCAAGTCGGGCGAATGGTTTAAGACCTTGAAAAACAAACTCCGTTACCATGGTACTTATGCAGAATATAGTTCAATATGGTTTAAAGAGAAAGATAAAATATTACCAATCTATAATAGCCTGATTGATTTTTTTAAGTTGATTGAGAGAGGTGGAATACCCATAGGCAAAATTTATTCTCCTTTCGATGAGGAAAATATAATTGAGGAAAGTATTATCAAAAACACCAAGAAACTTAAAGAGCTGGTCAGCACTATCCCTTTTTCCAGCGAAAGTGATGTGAACGTATTTTATTTTTATAACAATCTTTTGGAATTTATTGATTTACTGGAAACACCTGGCCCTATTTTTGAATACATTCCAGATTCCAAGGTTAAAAGTCTTCAAAATCCTCCCGCTTGGGATGTAATGTATACCAGCGAGTATTTTGATTTCGATACAATGAGCAATCTACGTGCCTTACTTCAAATTATTGGGGATCAGTTAAATAAAATCAGGGTGAATATTTAAAAAAACTCCCTTATTGTTTTTGACAGACGGCGTCCCTAAAAGTCAGGCCGTACCTCAAAATAAAGAAAAATTTATCTCCACATCACTTAATTTTGATTCAATTTGTCTATACTTTCACCATAGTTCTAAATCTAATTTATATTTTCAAGGAGTAAACATGAAAGCGATTATTTTAGCATTAGCGTTATTATCATTGTCAGCATTGGCCGTAGATGAAGTAAAAGACCCTGCACCAGCTCAAGAACCAGCAAAAGTTGAAACTGCAGCTGAAGTAGAAAAAACCGAAAAAATAGCTGAAGTAAAAATGCAAAAGAAAGTGGCTAAGGAAACTTGTCTGCAGGAAAAGCCAGAGCTTAAAAATGACAAAAAAGCTCTTATGGCATGTATTAAAACTAAAATGGAAGAGAAAAAGTAGTTTTGTTTTAGAATAAAATCTTGTAAATTGATTTCAGCGAAACGGGGGGATTTTCCCCCCGTTTTGTTTGGACATATAAATATGCATGTATTAATTTTGGAAGATGAGTCCAAAGTTGCTCACTTTCTTTGTCAGGCGCTGATGGGCGAAGGGTATAAGACTACTTGGATTTCGTCACTCGAGGATCTGGATGGGCTTACCAATAGTTTGCATAATTTTGACATTGCTATTTTTGATCGCTTAATTGGGCTGGACGATTCATTAGGCAAAATCACAGAATTTAAAAAAAAATTTCCTCGCTGTGCTGTTTTAATACTGTCTGCAATAAATACTCCAGAAGAAAGGTCCCATGCCTTGGATATCGGTGCGGACGATTATATGGGCAAGCCCTATTCCCTCATGGAACTGATAGCACGCTTGCGGGCCTTGCTTAGGCGGACTACTCCTGTGGCACTTCTTGAAAAAACTTCTTTGATGTTGGGACATCTTTTTTTAGATTTTTCCACCCGTAAAGTCACTTATCAAAATAAACGTATCGAACTTTCCTCCAAGGAGTTTCAAATCCTCTACATTTTAATGAAAAAACCCGGACAGGTGTATAGTAAATACAAACTACTAGATGAAATCTGGAACATCCAACTTGATCTTGAATCCAATGTGGTTGAAACAACCATCAGAAATGTACGAAGAAAGTTGGAGGAAGTAAGTGTGGATGTAAAGATCCAAAGTAAAAGAAATATAGGCTACTGGATTGAAGCGTAAATATTTTATTACATCTTTTCTTTTCATCATTACTATCGCTACAGCTACATTTATAACCACCAGCTTTTATTTTGCCAAGGAAAGGGAATGGCTGCTTGATCAACAAATAGAAGCAATCGCCTCCGGATTACTGGCCAATGAATTAAAAGATGCCGAGTTATCTGAGATGGACAGTATTGTGGCGGCTGCCTTATTTGACCAACCAAGAACAATTATTGTCAACATCTATAATAAAAATAATCAACTCATCTACCAGAACACCAATTCAAAAAATATTTTAGATGATGACCTTCCTCCCTTGAATGAAAATTTATTTACATACGAATCTCTGGATCATGAGATGAGAATTTTGAATTTTAAATTACCCTCTAAAAAAACCCTTCAGGTGGGACTACTGCTTGATCAACAAATGTCTCAGCTTGTAGAAATCAATCAACATATGTTTATGCTTCTTGGTATTATTGTAACTTTGGGTTTATTACTGACTTGGATTCAGGCCAATATCCTGGTCCGACCGATTGAAGAATTAACTGCTTTTATCAACTATCAAACCTCAAAAGTTGAAATAGACACTCCTCATAGACCAACGACATCTTTGTTACCCCGATCGTCAAAAAAGCCTGATGATGAACTTCAACTACTTTGGAATTCCTTATATTATTTTAAAAATGCCGTTGAAACTAAAATCAATTTAACCAAAACGACGATGGCCCAAATGGCGCACGAATTAAAAACCCCCCTGACAATCATCCGTAATTCCTTTGAATATTTTCAACTTCAAAAGGAATTTAGCAAATCAATTGATCCCCATATGATTACTGATGCTATTGATGAGACCGACAGGTTAAATACAACTATCAGTCGCTTTCTTGAATGGTCCCGTCTGGAATCATCGGCAAAAGATCAGAATATTCATGCTAATAAGTTGTCGGAAATAATCGATGAAACCATCCAATCTTTTCAAAAAATCTATCCTTTGCATAATTGTGTTTATGAAAAGATGATAGATATACAAATATTTGCCAATCATGAAGATTTGCGCCAACTTGTTCGTAACCTCATCGAAAATGCATTTAAATATTCGTTTGATAAAATAATTACTATCACAATCAGAGGTAATAAATTTATTTTGGAAAATGCCGCTTTACCCATACCCGAAAAAATTTTTTCTCATCTTGGTGAACCATTTAATGCCGGCAAGGTTGATGGTAGTAAAAGTATTGGACTTGGTATCGCCTGGGTATGCTCAATATGTAAGCATTATCAATGGGATTTTGATTTTGTCTACAAGGATGGTAAGGCTATCACTACAATCACGTTTGTAACTTAGGTAAGTTTAGACTTTTGAGACCAAGTGCCTCCCTAAAAGTCAGGCCGTACCTTTATCGAGATATGATAATACCGAGCATGTAGCGCTCAAGTGAATGATTATAGTCTATTAAAGAATCACCATAACCTTTAAAATATTCCAAGAAGGGGGCAATCCAGCCACTAGTGGCAAACGAAAAGTTGCCACGGTAGGCGCCATATCCAGTTTTAGGATTGTATCTTCCCAAATTATAAAAGTGAGCTTTACCAATAAACCAAGTCATTTCGAGTTCACAATTTCCATAATAATCATCAATGGATCGCTCTTTATCCATGTATTTATAATATTGAGCTAAAGCTTGCTCTTCTGACAAGGTCATCCAGCCTTTGAGTGAAATTTTAACGGGCGCTGTATTGAGATTAAGTTTTAAGTAGGTTCTATTATAGGCCCTGGTGTTGGGATCAGATTTGCCATTGGATTCATGCTCGATCCCCAGATCAACATTAAAAGTTTTTCCTGCCGATTTTAAAAAAACATCGGGATTGTAGTTGTGTTCCCTAAAGGGTCTGGATTCCTTAGAGTTATAAACCTGCCAAAAAGATTTCTGGGTATATGCTGCAAACAAGACTGTTTTATCAGGATTACCAATGATGGGAAGTTTTAAGCTAAGCTGAAAAACAAACTCAGTATCATTGCGACCATTTTTAAGTTTATGGACGTATCCCACCGGCGAAATAAAATTATGTTTATGATTGAAAAAATTGACGGCTCTCCCCCGATCCGTCGTATTTTCCTGTTGGGAAAAAAGAGGGGTGCACAGAAAAATAAATATGAAAAGTATACCAAGCTGCTTATTATTCATTTGTTTTAATATTCACGGTTGGATTTGTAAAACCTGCTAAAAGTCTAACAATGAAAATTAATAAAGGCAATCTTAGTACGGCCTGACTTTTAGGGATGCGCTGCCAAACCAATATAATTCTAGGGAAAGTTAGTTATATGTTGTTGTTTTTTATTATGCATTTATCATTGCCATTATGAGCGATTGAACAATTTGTGTTGCTAATATATTCAATCCCTAATCAGTGAATCAATAAAAGTGGCAAAATGTCCGTAAGTAATATGAATTGGTTTTTTTTTATATTAATAATATTCTTTTTCCCCCAATCAAGGTGGCCCCAATGATAACTTTCGATTCATCCTTAAAAGTGATTTTGACTTAGACTATAACTCAAAAAAGCAATATAGAGCATAGTTTTGTCTTGAAAATAAAGACGCAGCTTATAAAGGATTGGTTGCCAATACCAAAGATTACAAAGGTAAAGCAATTGTAGCTCCAACTTGGTATTTACTTACAATTACTAATCTTAGACCAGATATTTTTGGTAATGGACCGCTTATAACAGAAGAAGTGGATGATAGTTTTGAATTAAAGTGTAGTAATGAATAAAAACTAAAATATTTTAAACTAAATTTAGCAGAACCAAGTTAAGAACAACTATGGATCGCGGTAGTGTCCTGTTTTACATTTTATCTAACGTTGTATCGACACCCAAAATAATTAATGCCAAAATAAATTTATGGAAAATAATAAAAATCTCTCTGCCCTTAGTGCAAGTATAAACACATCTGTATTGAAAACAAATCAAATAATGATCCCTTTGTTCTTTATTGGGCTATACATTGCTATTAATTATTCACTTGGTTCTATCCCATATATTGGAATGTGGCCTATCGATTTTTTCATAGTAGGAATTGTCTTACGGGGAATTGGAAAATTATTTAATATTAATTTTAAAGGTACTTGGGATTTTGGCTTCACCAAAAATCAATGGCTATCATTGATCAGTATCACTGTTTTATCAGTTACGGTTTTAAGCATTTACTTTTTGTACCATCCTGAAGTATCCAAGGCATTTCCACTGCCAAAAATGCCCAAATATTTAATCCCTTTTGCAATCTTACTTATTGCGATTATCAACGGACTTAGAGAGGAATTTTTATTCCGTTTTATTTTTCAAAGATGTCTTGCCTGGAAATTACATTTTGGGTGTGCGGTATTTATCCAGGCGTTGGCATTTGGTTGGACACATTTTGAGTTTGGTTTTCCAAGAGGATATCTCGGGGTTTTTCTCGCAACACTTTTTGGCATATGTATTGGGTTTCAATATCACTATTACCGTTCATTTACTTTAACGTGGCTTACCCATGCGCTGGTAGATTTAATTATGTTTGCAATTATCTTAGCAGCAAGAGACGTGGCAGGCTGATTTCCGAGAATGTTGTAAAGCTGGGTGCACATCTTGAGCAGGACTAACTGCATCCCTAAAAGTCAGGCCGTACTCTAAAACTTTACTTTGGCGCTAACTCCCCCAATTATAGCTTTTGAATCATCCTTAAAGGTAACTTCGACATTGATACATTTGCCATAAATATAAACACATTGCTTAAGTCCAGCAACATATTCGAGCTCTTTGTCGAATAACATGCCTGATACTTTAAGGAACCAAATCACACCTGACGGAAGTCTGTAGTCAACCCCAGCCCCGACCTTGCCTCCATCATCACTCAATCGACCACTTACATTGAGAGATACATTTTCTTGAACTCCAACTTTAACTTCAGTATTAGCAGTCCCCTCTATAACGCCAGAAAAATTATCAAGATCATGTTCCCCGAAGAGAGAAACCTTAAACTTGGTTTTTACTTCTTCAGTGAATTCCTTGTCTCCGTAAATAGTAAAACCTGGTGAAATCTTTCCTTTTGGTACCTTTAATATGGAATTTTCCAGATCACTGTTACTTCCAAAATCAGATGAAATTTTAGCGGCAACCTTGCCCTCAGCTTCCCATCCAAAGGGGAGTTCAACGGGAAATAGAATTTTTGCGTCAACTAAAGATTTAAGTTGCTTAGAAGTACTTTCTTCGGAAGATAGATCAGAATCGTAAGAAGGTGTATCTTGTACTGGCTTGGATTCAATTTGTACAGCGGCAGCGCCGACAGGTCCTTTTGTATTGAATAAAGTTGTTGAGACCCGCTTGATGATGGTAGGATCAGGGGTAGACGGTCTGCTAAGGCCAAATGTGTTTTTACCCGCTTCAAAGAGATCTGCCAAATTCTTGTCACCTGCCTTGAGTGTTACCTTTGAGATTTCGAAGGAAGGTGAGCCATAAGACTGTTCAGGACGTTTTTTGAGCAGCTCAATATTTGAGTTCAATTGAGCTGGAATAGAGGTGAGGAGGTTGTTTTTGGAATCATAAAACTTAATATCTGATGTGCTCTTGGTTGGACTTGTGTTTTGTTTGTCTGGTAATGAAGGCTTATCACTTATTTTATTGACCGAATCATAGTTATAGCTGACAACATGGGCAGGATCGCTTGGGTTAATGCTGAAAGTTGTGGCGTGCTTGCCGTAGGGACTATCATAATAGGCAACATAAGAATCAATACCCAAAGCTTCAAAGAAGGCAGCCTGGGTTTTGGCAAGATCCTGATAATTGCCAATCGAAGTTCGTTTGACAGCAGATGACAATAATTGTGCAGGAGAGATCTCTTTAATACTCTTTACGTTTTGATCAGCTTTTAAATTAGACAAAAACTCTTGGGAGAGCCTTGCTACCAAATGATTGTAATCAGTAAAGTTGAAAGTATTGGTATCTTTCAATTTTTTCAAAATTATTTGCCAATCCTGTGGATTTTTTTTCATAGCATGAATGACTAGATTTTCTTGCAGAATTTTCTCATGAACTTCCAGAAAGTATTCACTTAGCAAATATTCCCTTAGTTGAATGGCTGCCTTTGCCGAAGATGATTCATCGAGAGGTTCGTTGGGCATTTCCTGCTTATAAACCGCCAAGAGCCCATCAAAAGTAAATATTTTAGGATAGATTTGATTTACGTTTTTAGCACGCATGATGGGGTTGTAACGATCCAAGGTATAAGGATTTTCTGTTTCTTCTGGGGTTTTGCTTTTTTCAACGAGCAGGATAATTTTAGGGTCGTATTTTCTCTTTTCTTTATCTGAATTCAAATTCAAAGGAGAATTACACGCTGGTAGAGCAATCAGATCTTGTAAATCTGCTTCCAGATATGCCAGTTTTGTATAATAGTTTGCCTGCTCCTCAGTAAGTCGATAGTTATCGGTACTCAGCATCACCCATGTGATGTCGTTAATGTCTTTGGCGAGATTAGTAATGCCGGTTATATCCATGGCATACAAGCTACTGTGGTAGAAAATCATACCAAAAATGATGAAGCTTAAAACTTTTAAAATCATAAATCCCTAAAACTCCTCAACTGCCTATCGGATTTATTTTTAATATTTGTATTATTTTATCCTAACTGGACTAGAATAATGGGGTTGATTTCGACCTAAATCTTCAGAATTGTTATATTTAATTTGAACAAATTCAGACTGTTATACTAAAAAGGGCTTAACCTATTGAAAAATAAAAATTATTGATTATTTCACCCCCATTATTATAGTCCAGTTAAAACCGGTAATTATTACAGCACTGCGTTGATATCCAGCAATAACTCATCTCTGCATGGTAATATGCCAAGATAATTGTTGTCTTAATTTTGAGGAGAAAGCGTTTATGAAAAAAATATTTTTAATATGCATTTTAGTTTTCAGCAGTTTGGTCAATGCAGCGGTAGATTCAAATTTATGTTCTAATAATGAACTTCAAAAAATGCGTGAATATACATCTAAAAATCTAAACTTTGTTTTGGTGCAGATACAAGTGACACTAGATGGTGAGGATATAACGGAAAGTGATTCTGTGAGGATTAAAGTAAATAGAGAACTATTTACCCCGACTCCTCGTTTCGGTGGTTTCAAAACCGGGGAAATAGAAAAAGGTTTGAGTGAATATGAAGTAAAATATCAAGATCAGACTATTACCAAGCAGTTTGAATTTGAAACAGATATGCACAAAAAAGATTACCCAGGCGATGATGTGGAATTTTATAGTAATGGCTTAACGGATGTTATTAGAGTAATTTTTAACTTCGAATCACAAAAATAAAAACAGGCGAATCAATCAAAAATTTATAAGGTCTGAGTAAAGAGTGATGTAGATAACTTCCTTGCAAATTTTTCTATTCAAAACCACTCAGCTATGTCAAAACAATGGAATATGAACAAATCTTTCACCCCTAAAATCACTTGCGCCACTTGTCGGGCACTTTGTTGCCGGCTGGAAGTGCGACTCATTGATGATTCTGATGATCAGGTTCCGCAAAGATACACCCAAAAAATGGATAACCTCTACACAGTCATGAAACAAGGGAAGGATGGCTGGTGTGTGGCTGTGGATCGTACTACTATGCTTTGTTCAATTTATGAAAAAAGACCCTATCTTTGTCGAGAATACCAGTGTGGGGCCGATGATTGTCTGGTGGAAAGAGGCAAGTTTAATTTGTAATGATGCTTTTGGATTTTGATGGAGAATCCTTGAAAATTTTAATTT
>Ga0208375_1003037_pt1 | contig 14821 bp, 18 predicted proteins | sample RifOxyD1_FD_184038 | JGI IMG/M metagenome (GOLD analysis project Ga0208375, IMG submission 184038) | Soil microbial communities from Rifle, Colorado - Rifle Oxygen_injection D1 (SPAdes) | ecosystem: Environmental > Terrestrial > Deep subsurface > Rock core/Sediment | place: Rifle, Colorado... | reverse complement strand
CTCTATTATCCCGAAACTGGTTGACACCACGAAACTAGTTGACATTTTCGTCCCATACCTGCTTTGGGGTCTTGTAGTTTAAGCTCATATGGGGCCTTTCTGTGTTATAGTGAGTTATAAAATCCTTAATAGACGAAAATGTTCCAGTTACATATTCTTCTTTATATGTTCTAAAAAATCTCTCAACTTTGCCGTTTGTCTGCGGTCTGTTCACCGGTGCTAAACTATGCTTAATCCCTAAAACCCTAAGCTGTTCCTGAAATGTATTCAATTGCAGTATTCCTTTTGAATCAGGCGTATTGTTAAAATAATTGCTTCCGTGGTCTGTCATTACAGCTTTAGGTTTTCCATATTCTGCTATTCCTCCCTTCAGAAGCGCCAATGAATTGATTATATTCACATTCTTAAATATGCCATAGCTGGTAATCAGTCTTGTTCTGTCGTCAATATAAACGCTTATATGATTGCCAGAAAAAGAATCATAAGACCAGTCAGTGTGCCATAAATCATTCGGGTTTGGAAGTTCATACCTGACCCAACTTCTTGATTTTTGTTTTTTGTAGTTTGGTATGACAAGATTGTATTTGTTCAAAACTTTTTCAATCTGCCTATGGCTGATAAGAAAGCCCCTTGGCCTAAGATACTGCTCTATGCGAACAGCACCCCAGTTGAATCTTTTTCTTAAGTCAATTATCATAATTTCAGAATTATGATTAAGAACTAGCTCAAGCCTTCCTGTTTTATGGTCTTTTAGCCCTTCAATGCCTTCTTCCTCAAAGCGCTTTATTGTCTTGTATGTTGCCCAGCGGCTTATTCCTTGGGAAAGAGCTATCTTAGAAATGGGCATCTTATTATTGTATTGTTTAGCTATCCAAACCCTCTTTTTAAAGTTTAACTTGTACATGGTTATCACCTTTGGTGATAACCATATGTCAACTAAAAGCGTGATAGCATAGAATAAGTTATCACTCTTCAAAAATATAATTGTGCTCCAATATATCTGTTTGTGTTGTCTCTTTAGCCCAATGTGCCTTTTTTGCAGGCTGCCTCTGCCTTTAAAAAACATTAAAATTTTAAATAACAGCCAGTAATCAACTGAATTATGGACATTCAGGAAAGATTTAACCTTATAAAAAGCGTAGGGGAGGAGGTCATCACAGACGAAGACCTCCTTGAGCTGCTGAAAACCAAGAAGCAGCCTATTGCCTATGACGGATTTGAGCCTTCAGGAAAGATCCATATTGCCCAAGGCATACTAAGAGCCATAAATGTAAATAAGCTTACCAAAGCAGGATGCAAGTTCAAGATGTTTGTTGCAGACTGGCATGGCTGGGCAAACAACAAGATGGGAGGGGATCTTGATAAGATCCAGGCTGTCGGCAGATATATGATAGAGGTCTGGAAGGCAACAGGGATGGACATTGACAATGTTGAGTTTGTGTGGGCGTCTGATCTTGTGAAGGATGACAGTTACTGGAAAACAGTGATGCAGATCGCAAGAAACTCAACAGTAAACAGGATATTGAGATGCTCGCAGATCATGGGCAGGCAGGAAAACGAGGCGCTGCAGGCATCGCAGATTCTGTATCCGTGCATGCAGGCAGCGGACATATTCTATCTGAAGGTGGATATTGCCCAATTAGGGATGGACCAAAGGAAAGTCAATGTGCTTGCCAGGGAATTAGGGCCAAAGCTCGGCTTCTGGAAGCCAGTTGCTGTCCACCACCATATGCTTATGGGCCTTGGGCAGCCGCCAAAATCGGGCGGAGATGCAGTTGAGCGAGTGATAGATTTAAAGATGTCAAAATCAAAGCCGGAAACCGCGATTTTCATGGATGATTCTTATGAGGACATAAAGAAAAAGATAAACAAGGCATACTGCCCTGAGAAACAGACAGAAGAAAATCCGATATTGGACTACTGCAGATATCTTGTATTTGAAAGATTCCCTGCGATGGAAATAAAAAGGCCCGAGAAGTTCGGGGGTAATTTAAACATAAAAACTTTTGATCAGCTTAAGCAGATATACTCAGAAGGACAGCTCCATCCGATGGATCTGAAATCCGCTGTATCAGATTATATAAACCAGATGATTGATCCTGTAAGAAAGCATTTTGAAAAAGGAAATGCCAGGAAGCTGCTTGAGAAGATAAAGGCATTTGAAGTTACAAGATAATCAACGGATAAACCAATAATTATTATATCTGCATTATCATAATTTATTATGCTGTTGCCTTATCTCCCTGCTTCCCCGCTCTGTGGGGGAACACGGAAATAAGGCAAGGAAAAACCAAAATACAACAAAACCACAATGAAAATACTGAATCTCCAGAAATATCTCAGGGAAAAGAAGATCTCATTTGCGCTGTTTTTTAATTTTGAAGACAAGGAAAATCCGAATTATTACTATCTGTCATCATATGAAGGCTACGGCGCGCTTCTTGTTCCGCAGGACGGCAAAGCCACCTTATTCACTGCCGAGATGGAATGGGAAAAGGCCAGCAAGACAGTAAAGGAAAAAAATATCTGTGTAAAAAGATATAAGAAAAAGCTGCTGCCGATGCTTAAGGAGATAATAAAGGGCAAAAAAAAGCTCGGCGTAGACAAAAGCCAGATCACAGTTGAATTCTATTACAGGCTTAAGAAATTTTTCAAAGGAAAGAAACTGATGGATATAGCAGAGCCCTGCAGGCAGCTTAGGGCAGTAAAGAATGACAGAGAAATAGAATATCTTAGAAAGGCATGCAGCATAAGCGATTCAATAATATCAAGATGCATCGGTAATTTCAAAAAATTCAAGACTGAGATGGATGTTTCAAATTTTCTTGGGGATGAGACTATACGAAGAGGGTGCAAACTCGCATTTCCCGCAATAGTCGCATCAGGCAGCGGATCATCCCAGCCCCATTATGTGCCGAGGAAGATCCGGCTGAAAAAGGGATTCTGCGTCATAGATTTTGGCGTTGTGTATCATGGCTACAGAAGCGACACAACAAGGACAGTATATCTCGGAAAGCCGTCGCTGAAGGAGACAGATATGTACGATCTTCTGCTTAATACGCAGCTGGAGACCGCGAAGCATGTAAAAGAGAATATTATCTGCTCAAAATTGTATGATAAATGCGTTTCTGAGCTTGGCAGATATTCAAAATATTTTATCCATGGGCTTGGCCATGGTGTGGGCGTGGAGATCCATGAGATGCCAAACTTAAGGCAGGATTCCAAGGAAAAGATAAGAGACGGCATGGTATTCACAATAGAGCCAGGAGTTTATTTTACAGGAAAATACGGAATAAGGATTGAGGATACAGTGATGTGGTGCGATGGAAGATTGGAAATACTTACAAAGTATCCGAAGAAATTGATTGTGATTAAAAGATGATAATCAATAAATCGGAAAAATCAGTAAAGAAGAATAAAATATAAAAGAAAAAAATAAAAAAGAGCTTACTTTCTCTTTTTCTTTCTTCCGCCTCTGTTCATCTTTACGCAGGCAACATCTCCCTGTTTATCGATGAAGTAAAGGAATCCTTCTTTTCTCTTTACGCCGACTTTTGCCATCACTTCTGGCTTTCCGCCGCCTCTTTTGCCGGCTCTTGCCATCTTTGCTCTTGCTACATCTCCCTTCTTATCAAGGTAATAAAGGAAGCCTTTCTGTCTCTTAATTCCGCATTTTGCTACTTTTTCTGCCATTTTAGTTCCCCCTTTGTTTGGTTTTATATCTCTACAGATCGAAAGTAAACTTACCATGTTTCTGGACAAGTTTACCATCAAAATAAAGTTCGCCGTTCTTCCTGAGATCTTTGATCATATCCCAGTGCAGGGCAGATTTATTTTCTCCGCCGGTTTCCTTATATGCCCGCCCCAGCGCGAGATGGATTGTTCCGCCGATCTTTTCATCAAACAATATTTCCTTGATGAATCTTTTGATGCCAAAATTGACGCCAATCCCAAATTCACCGATGTAGGATGAGCCTTCATCCATCTTTATCATAGTTTTCAAATAATCCTCATTCTTTTCAGCAGCCGCTTTTACAACCTTTCCGTTTTTGAACCATAATCTGATGCCATCGACTTCCTTGCCGCCTTTTATCGCCGGGAAAGAATATCTGATATGGCCGTTCACAGAATGCTTTACAGGCTCTGTGAATACCTCTCCGTCAGGCATGTTTCTCTTGCCGTCGCATTTCACAGCATTTTTTCCTTTGATGCTGAATGTTAAATCTGTTTCTTCGCCGATTATCCTTACTTTTTCTGTCTTTTCAAGAAGCTTCTGTATCTTATCCTGTTTTTTGCTTTCTTTTGCCCAATCTAAATTAGTTGCGCCAAAGCAGAAATCCTCAAACTCAGGCAGGGACATCTCAGCATCCTGAGCCAGGGCATTTGTCGGGTACTCGCATATTACCCAATTATCCTGATCAACAATAAAATCAGATATTTTTCTTGTGACTTTGCTTCTTGTCATCATCTTCTTTGGGTCAATATTTGAAAATTCTTTTGTATTGTATTCTGCTCCGATGGAGATATGGCCGTCTGTATTTTCCGCTTCCATCATGGAGATTTTTGGAAAAGCCTCAAGCTGGTTTTTATCGGCAAGCTTATAATACCAATAGCCGATCTCAGGCAGGGCAACCTTTACTCTCGGCAGGCCCCCTTTCTTCAGCACGAGATTATGGCATTCCACTGCCAGGTCTTTTGCCTCAGGGCCGCAGCTTATCTCAATTATGGCGCCGGGCTTTATCTTGATTGAATAATTAACTAGAATATCTGCCAGCCTCTTTATTCTTGGATCAACCACCATATCACCTTAGACGAGCCTTATATCCCATTATATATAAATATTTCTATTTTTTACGAGGAGAAATCAGCAGATTTCGAGGGAAAAATCAGAAAAAAGCCAAAATATGCCAAAAATCGCCGAAAAATACAAAGTTTTATATAGTTTTTATGCGGGGGCTGCATACTATGAACCAGGACGCATTGAACAAGATAATGACCCATTATTCTGTTGAGACCAATTCATTTGAAGAAGAGAATAAGCTGCTGAAGGAAACAATAAACAGCCTGAGGGCAGAGCTTGACAAATTCAACAGGCCCCCGCTGCTTGTGGCGGAGGTAAAGGATGTTCTTGGGGATAATATGCTCATAAGGCTGAACAATGGCAATGATTTTTTTGTGGATGCCGCATCAGGCTGCCCAAAATTAAAGCCCGGCGATTCAGTCCTCATAGAGCAGAAGAACCTTACTATCCTCAAAAAGATAGATTCAGCGTCAAAAACATTCAATGTTGAGAAATTTGTGATTATTGAAAAGCCGACTGTGAGCTGGGAAAATGTTGGCGGCCTGAAGAAGCAGGAAGAAGAGATCAAGGAAGTCATTGAGCTGCCTCTGAAAAAGCCGGAGCTGTTCAAGAAAGTGGGGATACAGCCTCCGAAGGGGATCCTGCTCCATGGTCCGCCCGGAACAGGAAAGACGCTTCTTGCAAAAGCTGTTGCCGCCTCCACCAATTCAACATTCATTGAGATTGTCGGCAGCGAACTGGTGCAGAAGTTTATAGGGGAAGGGACAAAATTAGTAAAAGAAGTATTTGCGCTTGCAAGGGAAAAAGCGCCGAGCATAATATTCATCGATGAGATAGATGCGATTGCCGCAACAAGGGTTGAGATAGGCACATCAGGGGAAAGGGAAGTCCAGAGGACATTTATGCAGCTGCTTGCAGAAGTGGATGGATTCAAGCATCTTGGAAATGTAAAGATAATCGGCTGCACAAACAGGAAGGATATCCTTGATGCGGCAATAACAAGGCCGGGTAGGCTTGACAGGCTGATCTATGTGCCGTTGCCGGATGTAGACGGCATCAGGGAGATTTTCAAGATCCACACCAAGAATATGAAGATAACAAAAGGAACAAACCTTAACAAGGTCTATGTCCAGATGAAAGGGTTTTCCGGCGCAGAGATACGCGCAGTATGCACAGAAGCCGGGTATTTCGCGATAAGGGACAGTAGGTTTTCTGTCAATATAAGGGATTTTATGAATGCAGTTGACAAGGTCAAGGAAAAAGAAAAGATAGACAAGGAAGTGCAGAGGATTTTCGGGTAGGCAGTTATCCTACAAGCTCAGTTCTGAGAAATTGATTATAAAAAGCGCATGCATTCAGCAGTTACATCCGTCTGCCAGTTAAGGCACTGGTGTTCACTTAATCATCATGCATGCATTGGTCATGAGAACCAGCAGGTTTATAAGCCTTTTGATGGCTTGAGCCAAATTGTTTTTCTGTTTTTCCAACCAATACGCTTTACCAGCACCATTTTTTCATTTCCCGGAAAGCAATTCAAGCGCTTTTTGTGTGAATTCCACCATATTATGGACAGCAGCTATCTGGCTGAGCTTAACATTCTGCATCATTTCAGGGGAAGTTTTTATGCCTTTTTCCTGATTTGCTGCAGCAGTATTCATTTTTTTCACATAATCTGCAAGAGTTTTTTCAGACATGGATACTGAAGCCCGTTCAATCTCATCGCCGTCATATTCTGAATATACCCATAAGCTTCCCTTTTTTTTGAATATGCCTAAAGGCAGGTAATAGAACAGCATCTTCCCATACAAATTTACAAAACCTATCTCCGTCATATTTATCTCCAGCACATACTGCCTGTTTTGCAGAGCACTATCTGCATCTGATTATAAGCTTTTTGATGTTGTTTAAAAAGGCCTAACCAATTGCTTTAAAATCAACACAAACCCTGTATTTTCTCGGTGCGTTGCTTCCGCACCTGTTCCAGTGGAGGACCTTAAACCTCTTCCCTGCTTCTTTGCATGCTTTCTCTATCTTTTTTATCGCTGCATCGGGAATCTCCTCTTCCCTGAGAAAATCGTAGAAATGGATTGTTCCGCCTTTCTTTATCCTTGACAGCGCCAGATCAAGAAAATCCCCCCCGCCTTTTGGCAGCGGCATGACTATCCTGCCAAATCTTAATCTTTTTGGAAATTTTGGCATGATCTTCCTCACATCGCCGTAGAACAGCCTTGCATCGGTTATCCTGTTCAACCTTACATTTTCTTCTGCGTATCTATGGCCTGTCTTATTTTTTTCAATGCCATAGATCTCTTTTGCTTTTGTATTCTTCGCAAATACGCATACATACGGCCCGCATCCTGAAAACATGACCAGCACAGTTTCCCCATCTTTTATCAAGGATGCTATTCTCAGCCTTTCTGTGCTCAATCTTACAGAGAAATAGACTTTGTCTATGTTTAGCCTGAGCATCACCCTGCTTTCCTTATGCACAGTTTCTTTTTTGTTTTCTCCTGCGATGACTTTCGTTTTCTGAAGCCTTAATTCTCCAGTATGTATCCCCACTTTTCTGGCGACAGTCTTTACATGCCTGTTAAGCTTTAATATCTCCCATGCAATAATCTTTTCTTTTTTTCTTAATGCCTTATCAATATCTATTATTGCGATATCTCCGACAATATCATATGAAGCCTTGAGCATATCCATCTCTTTATCTGTCAGCTTTCCCGATTCCCTCAATGCTTGTTTTAGGTCCACCATGTCATGCAGAACTCATAATATTATTAATGTTGCGCCTATAACCATCAGTACACAGGCAATTATCTTGTTTTTCAGCATATGGTCATGGTATATCTCTCCGCTGACAATAGTTGAAAACAATGTGCTGAGCCTTTTTATCGGTATTATCAGCGAGATATATGCGCCTGGCATGGATACAGCCAGAAAATAGAATATATCTGCAATTAAATTGAGCGCGCAGATAAGAAAGACCCATAATCCGCCGACCTTTAATGCATGAAGGATATCATCAAATCCCCTGTACTTATAAAACTGTATCGCGGTATAAAACATGAACAGCATGAACATTGACAGGAACAGATAGGTAAAAAAATCAATTTTTGCCAGCAGCACCTTGTCTATCATTGCAGATATTGCCACTATAAATGTCGCGATGACCATATACAGGGCGTATCTTCCGCTGAATTTTTTGAACGGATGCAGGAAACTGCCTATGTTCTTCATCTGCAGTATATAGGTTCCGCTGACTAATATGACAATGCCTGCGATTTTTGATGCATTCAATATCTCTCCGAGGAAAAAAGTGCCCAACACAAGCAGGAACAGAGGGGTTAGGTTTGCCAAAGGCATCGCAGTTGAGATTTCCAGTTTTTTCAGTGCCTTTGTGCTTAATATGCCCGCGATTGTGAGGATAAATCCTTTTATTATTATGATGCCGAGCAGTTTTCCGGGGATGTCAAAATTTACATATTTTGCAAAAGGAAGCATCATGACCAGGAATATCAGTGAATAGGTGGCAAGAAACTCATTCACCTGCTCTTTTTTCAATATCCTCTTTTCAAATATGCTACTGATGCCAAGAAGGACAGCGCACATTATTGTCAGCCCAAGCCATTCCAACAGTTCACCTCTTTTTTGATTTTTTTATATAGTTTTGATATGATTCATCTTTTAAAAAAATCTCCCAGCCCCTTCTGCCTTGCAGATCCTGCTTCTTTTTCCAGCTTATCCAGGGATTCCATGACTCTTGCCTGGGAAAAGTCATGCTCTTCGCACAGCAGCTCTTTTACCTTTTCCCTGTCAAATGATCTCCATTTAAGATCATATTCATCAGTTGTTTTTATATTTTTGATTGTTTCAAACACCTCTTTCCAGCTGAAATCAAAATATTTATCCCATCCTGAGTCTGAAAAAAGCTTATCATAATCCCTGTTTTCTTTTACAAGCTTTAATGCTGTTTTCGGGCCTATGCCCTTTATGCCGCCGGGATTATAATCCGTGCCCATCAGTATGCACATTGTTATCAGCTGATCCTGGTCAATGCCAAGATTCCTGAGATTTTCCCTGAGCTCAATCATCTCAGGCACAACTGTCTGCCATGCCATCCTGTTGGGCAGTTTCCTCTTCTCAGATATTGTCAGGTTTCTTATTAATTTTGGAACGCCGAACATAAGGCAGTCATAATCCTGGCTTATCTCTGCATACGCATCTCCGCTGTTTACCATAGATGCTGCCTGGACTTCGCCTTCAGAAGGCGCCTGCACTATCGGAAGGCCAAGCGCATCAATAAGCTTTTTTGCCTCTTCAACCATCTCCCTTGTCAATACAGCCGTTCTTCCTGCATATTTTTTCATGCCTTCAATATCCTCTCTTTCTTTCGCGATCTCATATTCCATCGCAGCCTTTTCCTTCAGTTCTTTCCTCCTTTCTCTTTCCTGCTCTTTTATCTTTGGGGGCTTTCCGTCAAACACAAACGCCAATCTAAGCCCTTTCTGCATCATGTTTGCTGTTCTTGAGAATAATCCGACTAAATGAGAGGTTACATTCCCTTTGGAATCCATGAGCAGAGAGCCGTCTCTCATCCTTATTGTTGTAAGGAACTGATACAGCATGTTATAGGAATCAACAACAAGCTTCTTGTCTTTAAGGTCATCAATAGAAATTTCTTTCTTTATCACAAGATCCCTGAGCCTTGTTCCCATGATTGCCTCTTTTACCTATCCGTATAGCATCATCAGTCAAGATATATATCTTTATCATATCTTCTTGTATGTTATATTCCTGAATTCTGTATTTAATAAATCTGCTGCTTTTTTTGTCAGCTCTCCTGTTGTTATAAATAAAACAGGCATCTTTTTTGTCTGGCCAAGCACGTATATTGAGCTTAGTTCTGCATCATTGCATTTCTTCTTGTCCTTTGCCCTGCAGAAATATGTCAGTTCTCCGACAGAGCTCGGAAGTATGATGTTGAATTCAATGTCCGATTCCTTTCTTATTATCTTAAAGTTTTTTATTTTGATCTCTTTGCTGTCAAAATAGGCTTTTATTTTCCTGAAGAATTTATCAGCTGAAACTCCGCGGTCAATGAATTCAGATGCTTTCTGCTGCTCGTCTTTCTCTGCTGTTTCCGCTGATTTTTTGATATTTTCTAATTTTTCCGCCTTTTCTTTTTCCCTTTCTATCTTATCTCTCTGGTCTTTTATGTCTTTTAGCTTTGTTTCAGCCGCTTTTTTTATCTTGTTCTGCTCATCTTCCTGCTCTTTTAACGTGTTCTGTGGAGTTATTTTTTGCGCCGGCCTTAATGCCGTATCTTCTTTCTTTATCGGAGCAATCTTTTCTTTTTCAATCTCTTTGGCAGGCTCTTTTACGCCCAAACTTTCCTTTATCAAAGCTTCTGCTTCAGAAGGCGTTATGAGATACCATTTCCAGTACATCTCTTTTTTGTCTCCAACGGTCACTTCCAGCGGAACGCAGAAATCCCTTGTCAGCCTCAGAGAGGCTCTTACCAAAGGAGTCTGTTCTCTGTCTTTTAATATGCGCTTACTCTTCAATAATTCGCATGTCTGCTGGTCTTTTTCATTAAGATGTTTTATGTAGTTCTGGAGCTTGTATTCCTGGCCCTGCATATAATATACCGGCGTGCTGCCGACCTTAAGGCTTGTGAGCCTTATCTTTTTCTTATCCACCATCTCAGAAAGCATGGCTGATGCAAATAATACATCAGTGTTCAATTCCTTATTTATCTCAGAAGGTATCAACGGCCCTTTAAAGCGTACAAAATCCAGAATCTTGCTTTCGTCAATCTTCTGGAGATTTTGTATATTCTGCACATTGCTCTGCATACCGTTAAATGCCCTCTGTATAGTCTGCACCGGCTTTCTGAACTGGGCAAAATCCATCATGGCCTTCTCCAGGAAACCTCGTAATAGGTCACATCCCCTTCCTCATCAACTATTGCCATAAGCAGCCTTTTTTTTGTGCTGTGCGCAACCCTGTTTTTTGCGGAAAAATCATACCATGTCATTGTAGAGCCTTCATGCACAGGGTATACGATCCACTTCGCATGGTCTTCCCCAGGTTTTATGCCCCGGTCATACACCCTGAAATCAGCCCCAAATTTTAATGCTGTCTTTACTATATAGCCCCTGTTTCTCAGATCCCTGTACACACAGTATCTTATCCAGAAATTCGGCTCAAGCTTTATCGCCTTTTTCATAAAGGCTTCATTGCTTATCCTTCTGCCTGTGGGAGCAGTTATCTCAAGCCTTTCCTTTTCGCAGAGATAGAAAGCTTCTGTCAACGAAAGCTCCACTTTATTGTTTTTTAAGGTTCCGAACCTGCTCTGGTTGTATAATTCCCTTGCGCCGTCAGAATCTTCTGTGACAGCCCTCTCATCAACAAGGGCCGCTTTTACTGTGTCCTTTGGCATGTTTTCCTCCGCGATCAATGACTTTCGATGCCTTTCAGGCATATTCGAATCTTTAATCGCTTTGTGTTTTTATATATTATTAGCCTGTATAAGATAATACGGGCCTGGTGGGAAATTCGCGGTTTTGCGTTGCAAACACCGGTTCGAACCCACGATCCCCAGCTTAGAAGGCTGGTGCCCTATCCAGGCTAGGCTACAGGCCCATAATGCACCGGGATTTTAGTATATTTATAAATCTTTTTAGCTGCTTTATGGGTGGGTATAAAAACTTTTATAAAGCCCCCGGATGTATTTTGAATGTTAATTCAACGGCGGTGTAGCCAAACCCGGCAATTGGTTACGCTCTATTGATACGCAAGACTCAAGTGCCATACCCCTCGCTTCGCTCGGAGCATGGCACGACATAATGAGGATCTTGGCCAAAAAGTTATTATATACATCAAATAAGATCATTTATTCAATGGCGGTGTAGCCAAACCCGGTAAGGCAATCGGCTGCAACCCGATGAATATGGGTTCAAAAGTGCTTAGAAGCGCAGATGCTTTGAGCGTTGGAAGTCCCATCACCGCCTTTTGTTTTTTTAGTATACTCTTTAGGAAAGTTATAGAAATTGAGATACACTTAGTAATTTGTGATTATATCTTGTATAATTCAAAATATGGTAATTTATCCATATTTTTATAATGAAACATTTTATAGTTTGCTCTTCTTGCATTACTTGATAATTGATACTTTTGTAGATTTTCTTTTGGAACAAACGGATAAAAACGAATTTCTTGCTTATTCTTATCTTTTTCTTTCCATTTAAAATTAATAATGGTTGGTGGTACAATAAATCCAGATTTTAATACTTTATCCATAATTTCCCAACCGGCACCAAATATCACAGATTTAGGTTTAGAATTAGCCGTTTTGATTTGAGCTCTAAATGAACAGCCAGTACACTGCACATCATATAAGGGGTATTTTTAGGTAATTTCATTAACTTTTTTTTACAATTTGGACAAGGAACTAATTTTATTACCTCTAATTCACCATCTTCACCAGTTTCTTTATGGTTCATATCTTTGTAATCACCAAAGGCTATATAAAGTTTCTTTTGTTTTAAGTTTATTATTTATTTTTACATATTTTAATCAGTTTCTCTTATTATCTCCCTGCACTCTTCACAAACAGGCTCTTTGGTCTTTAATTCAAACATATCTGCTGTACACCCACTGCAGCATGTTCTCATCAGCTTTTTATTGCCTAAATCCACAGCCAAAAAGTGATCATGCCTTTTCATCGGATCTGTTTCTGTTTTTTCAAGTTTTCTAAATATCTTATTGTCAAAATCCAATACTTCAAATGATCTTTCTCCTATTTTGATCATGTTGTTTTCCACTGCAAACCAAAAAGGATCGCTTATACCAAGAACCAAAAACCTTTTAGTCATCTTTGCCAGTTTTTCAATAATCTCTATGGCGCACAGCTCATCGTAATAGATCAGAAGATTCCTGCATACAACAACATCAAATTTGCTGAATCCTGTTTTCTTTTTCACATCTTTTAAGAAATCCTTTTCCAAAATATTGGCAACAACAACTTTGGTGTGCGACAGATACTTGTTTTTGTTTGCCAGTTCAACAGTCTGCGGATGATGATCAATCCCAAAATAAGACAGGCCTTTCCTGCTGGATTCCTTCTGAAAATCAATTATTTCATCCCCTTTTGAGCATCCGACAAACATGAATTTCTTTTCATTTTTTAAATGGCGTAGAACTGCTTTTAACTGCTCAAGGTCCCTTCCCTGTCCGGTAAAATGAAGGTCTATCATTTTATGCGTGCTTTAAAAAAAATCTTATCACTCCGATAAATCCTATTATAATTAAGGTCCAATCAAGGATCATTAAAATATCGTAAATCTTTTTCATTTTCGCTTTGTCTCTTCTATCTGAATATAAACATCTTTTTTAATTCTTCCGAATATTACTTTTGAAACCAGCTCTATATCATCAACTGTGCAGTCCTCGGACATGATAACATCAATTTTTACCTTCTTGAGCTTTTTATCTTTTCCGGAAATCTTTTTTATAACTGCTGTAAAAGGCACAGCTTTATTTGCATAATCTGCCAATTGGTTTAAATTAAAGCCAAGTGCCTTTTTTATCAGTTTATCCCTCAGACTTTTTGCATTTGATTTCTTCATTATTACCACCTTTTTATCAATATCCCAATAAAATTTATTTTTTTCTTTTTTCTCTTCCCAGAATATCTAAAATCAGCGTTTTGTCCATTCTGCTTTCTACTGCCTTTGTAACCAGGCCCATGTCATCAATCGTGGCATTCTTTCTCAGTTTGATATAAATCTCCGCGCTTTTGAGCTTTCCTTTTCTGTCACAAATCTTTTTTACACTTCCTGAAAATGGCACTATGTCATGAGCATATTCAGCGAGTGAATACATGTTAAAATCGCCTAATCTCTTTTCAAGCAGTTTTTCTCTGCGGGTTTTTGCTTTTTCTGCTTTTGTTCTTTTCATTGTCATCACCTTTGTATTTGTATCCAAGCAAAACATTAACTTTCATTTTTTTAATTTTTTTGTTTAGCTCAGCGCACCATATTACCTTAGCATTAGGATTTATTGCGTCTGTAATTTTTTCTATGAATGGCCTAATCTCATTAATTATCTTATTATCAATTGTTATTGTTTTATTTTTTGGGATTTCTGCATATATCAATATGCGTTTAATAAGAGAAGGATTCTTTATTTTACCGACAATAGTCTTTTCATTTCCTGAAATAACTTTTATTTGTGCCGAATTATCTAATAGCCGTAATATATCTTCATCCAAGCTTATAAGTTTTGATTTTCTGATAATATGTCTGAGTATAGCCATGCCATTTTTATCTCTTATCATTCTTTTGATCTTATTTTCTGTTTTTTGTCCATTTTTGCCACATTTGTGTTTATTTAAGAAGTCATCAAAAGAAATCATTTTTGATGTTTCATGTATCTTTTCAAGCTTTTTAAACATATTAATAAAAGCTTTTTTCTGCTTGGGTGTAATGCACTCATCCCATGTGTTAGGTACTTTTATTTTCATGTTTGTAACCTCTTTAATATCAAAAGCATCCCATCTATTTAAATCTTTCTACTTTAAAAGTAGAATTTATAGTCTTAAAAAAGAAAGATTTATAAATTCCGGCTGATTATAGGCTTGTTAAGGGTGGTTGAATGCCTAAAAAAGTGATGATTTCCACAATCTATGAAGGCAATGTAGTTCCTATTGCAGTGCATAAATTAAGCCCTGACAAGCTTATACTGCTGGAAGCAGAAGACAGGAAAGAAACGCGCAAGGATGCAATAAGCAAATTAAAAGAAAAATACAAAGGCATTATAGAAGTTTCAGCATTCAAGATACCTTCTTATGATGTTGTTAAACTGGCATCAACAGTAGCCTCTATAATTGATGATGAATACAGCAAAGGAAACACAATATTTGTCCATATCACAGAATCAAGAAAAATACAGGCGATTGGAGCGATGTTTGGGGCTTATCTGAGAAAAAACAAAGTGGAAGGCATTTATTATTTT
>Ga0208375_1003034_pt1 | contig 14827 bp, 12 predicted proteins | sample RifOxyD1_FD_184038 | JGI IMG/M metagenome (GOLD analysis project Ga0208375, IMG submission 184038) | Soil microbial communities from Rifle, Colorado - Rifle Oxygen_injection D1 (SPAdes) | ecosystem: Environmental > Terrestrial > Deep subsurface > Rock core/Sediment | place: Rifle, Colorado... | reverse complement strand
CTTTGATCGGTTTACTTCCATAGTTGTTACACTCTCATCTTTTACCAGTTTCATATTGAATAATATTAATAAATTTATTACTATTTATCATGTTTAAATTATCATTATTTACAATATTACTCACATTTTTTCTCTCTTGCTCTCATAAAGTGTTAAATGTTGATCACCATATTGCATCCACCATGGGACTTATTCCTGAATCAAGTGGTCACTTTCTTGGTGGCTCCTTAGAACCTTTGGATTTTCATACCGATCATAAAATTAATCTTGTAAAATCTACCCAAACCTCATTGTTTGGATCGGTATCAGATACTGAAGTAAGCACCACTAAATCTTTAGAGCGCTCTGGTGGAATAGGTATTAAAGGAACGCTCGGACTTTTAAAAAGACTCGACTATGTGTTAAAAAGTAACACTGAATCGCCAACCATGCATGGTTTCAATCTTCAGCTCTTAGGTGATTCTTTTAAAGAGAAAAAAAATGGATTCAAACTGGCCGTAGCGGCCTTGTATGGTCAAGGTACCGACACCGAAGATGGACATTTTTCCGTCAGCATTGATGATCAAGCAGCTGATGAATTTGATAATACCAGCGGGGAAATTCTTATGAAGCAACGAGAATTAGCTTTGATTTTAGGATACCGCTTCACCAATTTTTTCCTTTTATTTAGTGCCGCCTCCTATATTCATGTGGATTCCAAGGCCACTTTAACGGTTAATTCAAAACAGACCTTTGTCCTCGCAGAGAGCGAATATTTTTCAGGTACAGTTGGTGGCAGAGTTCATACTCACTTTGACAAGCTTAATGTTTTTACTCAAATGGAAGTAGGTCGCAGCCATGGCCATATCCTAAAAGGTTCATCCCAAAGCCTGGATGCCCTAGATTTCTCTTTCGGAGTTGCCTGGTAATCTTAACAATTCACCAATGACTTTGTTCAATTTGCTGGTAAAGATCATCTGGTAAAAGTCCCATTTGACTTAAAACCCCTATTAATTCTTCTGGTAGCTTACAAGTAATATCCAATGGGATCAGACTTATCGGATGAATCATTTTCAGGCGGTATGAGTGTAAAAATATTCGATGAAGATTAAATTCACTTCTAAATTTGCGATTGAACTCCCCTTTACCATAGCATGTATCACCGATAATATTCATACAACGTCTGGAAAAATGTCTTCTAATTTGGTGTTTTCTTCCCGTATTAATTTTTATTTTATAGAGCGTAGTAGTGGCAAATTCAAACAGTGGAATAAATTCAGTTCTTGCCTCCTTTAAGGAACCATCATCACTTTTTAATGCAAATTCAAAGACACCTCTATCAATTTTTTTTCCCTTAGCAAGTGCTATATATTCTTTATGGGTATTTTCACTGGCCCAATCATTTTTAATGGTTTTTATAAGTTCGCGTTTTAAGGTAAACAATACAATACCAGAAACTGGTCGATCAATCCGATTAACCGCATGTACATATTGACCGACTTTATCTCGGACCAGACTCATTAGTGTCACATCATCTTGAGCATGACCTTGATCTCGATGCACTAATAAACCACTTGGTTTATTAGCAAAAATTAAATCATCATCTTGGTATAAAATCGTAACTTCTTCCATTATAATTTCAAAAAAACAAAAGTGGTTAATCCCAAATCAGGCTTTTATAATAAGCATTTCATAGACTTTTTATCAAGCGTACGATATGGTTATCTTCCTAGTTTCAAATAGTCTAATAGGATAACCCCATGAAAAAGATAATACAAGATTTACTTGATAGATCCCGCACTAAATACCACGTGAGTTTTTGTGATATCAGATATAAATCCCTCAATGAAGAAACCATTCAAACCACCGACAATGTGCTAAAAAATTATTTACTGACCGACAGTGTGGGGGTTGGAATTCGCGTTTTAAAAAATGGTCGATGGGGTTTTTGTGCCACTGATAAACTTGATCCCATAAATCTGGATAAGGTGTTAAAACGTGCCGTAGAAATAAGTGAATCAGGTAAAAATATCGGTACCAAAGATATTTTGCTTACCAAAGAAAAATTACATATAGGTCAATATCAGGGCCCATATAAAATTGACCCTTTTACCATTTCTCCAGAAGAGAAAATGAATCTACTGTTCGAACTGGATAAAAAAGCTAAATCTAATAATCTGATCAAAAAAACTGACGGTCTTTTGTTATTTTGGAAACACCGCCAGTTGCTTATGAATACCGAAGGAAGTGTTTTAGAAAATGAATATATAATCTCATCTGGAAGCTTTGATGTACAAGCGGTAGGAGAGCAAGGTTTTCAAAACCGCCGCATTCAAGAACGCCCTAAAATGGCAGGATATGAATGGGTTCTTCATCATTTCAATCAGTATGAAATCTTGCAAGTGTGTGATGAAGCTGTCATGAAATTAAAATCCACAATCACTCCCAAGGGAAAAAAAGATCTTATCATTCTTCCAAGCAACCTCTTTTTAACGATGCATGAGTCTGTGGGACACCCAACTGAACTTGACCGCGTGCTGGGTTGGGAAGCCGATTTTGCCGGCACCAGTTTTGCCACCACTGAAAAACTTGGTAAATTTCAATACGGTTCACCTGTTGTTAACTTCAGAGCTGATAATACCATTGTGGGGGGATTATCATCAAAAGGATGGGATGATGATGGAGTCCCTTCGCAAAAATGGGATATAATTAAAGATGGGAAACTGGTCAATTACGGAACGACCAGAGAAGTGGCCCACTATATTGGAAAAAATCGAAGCTATGGATGCAACTTTGCCAGTACCTGGCAGCTACAACCAATCAACCGCATACCCAATTTATTTTTACTGCCTGGCAAAGAAAAACTTTCGCTTAAAGAATTGATTGCTGACACCAAAGATGGACTTATCGTCGACGGAAGAGATAGTTTTTCCATCGATCAAAAAAGATATAATTTTCAATTTGGCGGAAACTTGGTACGTGAAATTAAAAATGGCAAGATTGGCGAAGTTGTGAGAAATTTTACCTACAGATCGTTATCTCCAGATTTTTGGAATAGCTGCGATAAAATCTGTGATCATCGCTTTTTTGAATTTTGGGGTGTTCTCAATTGCGGTAAAGGACAACCATCTCAACGTCATACTATGATCCACGGAAGCGCCCCCGCTAGGTTTAAAAACATCAATGTTGGAGATTAATATGAATTATCAAAATAATTTTAATAAAATATGTGAACTCCTCAAAAAATACTCCACGGCTGACGATTATCAAGTCAATTATTTGGGAACAAAAAATAATTTAACCCGCTTTGCCGACAATATGCTTACCCAAAATATTGAAAATGAATATGAAGAAGTCTATTTAACGACCTGGTTTGATGCCAAGAAAGCTACTTTGCAAACCGCCAACCTTTCAGAGGGGGGAATTAAAGAGCTCATAAAAAGATCAGAGGATATTGCCAAAAAATCCATGAAAGATGTGGAATACCTTCCATCTTTAAAAAATGATCATCAAACTATCAACCATAATTTAGATGAAAATTTACTGGATCTATCCCCCACCAAACGTTCAGCTGTGGTCGGATTCGCAATCAATGAAGCTGTCAAAAACCAAATGACTGCTGCGGGTACTTTTAATTCATCGGTTGATCATGTAGGAGTTGCCACCAAAAACCATTTACAAAAATTTCACATCCAATCAGAATGTGCATTCTCAGCGACCTTCGATAAATGTAATGAACAAACTAATTGTCGGGCTTCTTCCATGACCTTCACCGACTTAAATTATCAAAAGGCAATCGAAGAAGGCATCAGAGACGCTGAATTGATGCAAAATAAAATCACTATGCCTCCTGGTAAATATGATGTTTTATTATCCGGCCATGCTTATACCGAGCTAAATTTCATGGGAGCCGGGTACGGAATGGATCGCAAGGCCTATGACAAGGGTTATAGCGCTTTTAATAAAAAGATCGGTTCCCAAATTGCTCCAGAACACGTCAATCTTTTCACTGACCCCAATTCTTCCCATGCCGCTTGTAAGCCTTTTATGTATGACGGGTTATCCGTATCTAAAAATATGCTTATTGAAAATGGCATATTAAAAAACTTACCCACCTCAAGATTTTGGGGCCATCAAAATAATCTCCAAGCTTTTGGTATTAGCAATTTAATAATGGATGGTAGCCATCTCTCAGATGATTTACTTATCCAGAAAATTGAACGAGGTTTTTATATTAAAGATATTTGGTATATCCGAATAGTTAACCCAGAAGATCTCACATTGACCGGGATGACCAGAAATGCCCTCTTTTATATTGAAGATGGAAAAGTAAAATCCGGAGCAACTCACTTTAGATGGAATGATTCTCCGATGCTAATGTTTAATCGCATTAAAGATGTGGGCATCCCCAAACGTGAACAATTTTGGAATTATCCAAGCTACATGCCACCAGTTATTATTAAGGACTTTAATTTAACCAGTTCAACTCTTTTTTAGGAGAAACGTTTTGCAGCAGCATCTAAAAAAAGATTGGGCCCTTTTATTTTTATTCGCTTTACTCTTTGTGATTATTTACATCGTTTACTACCCTCCCATATCCGGCATAGAAGATGAGATAGGCTTTATCAACCAGGCCATTTTATGGACACATCAAAAACTAACACTTGCTACTCCCTTTTTAGATGGCAAGTTTTTGGGAGATCTCGGCGAACACAATGGAGGTTTTCTCTTCATAAGAAATCCCCTTCGATCATTTACCCTATTACCTTTTATTTGGACCAACCAACTTGGTAGTATTTTTTATTCATCACTATTTATCCATTTATCTTTAACCTTGATTTTCGGAATTATCCTGCACCATTTTTTAATTTCTCCATTGTATGCAATTTTTATTTTATTCCATCCTACTTTATCTCTTTATTCCAGAACCATCATGGCAGACACACTAGCTGCGACGCTTATTCTACTTAGCTTTCTATTTACTGTTAAATCAAAGAAATATGGGCCAATCCTTAGTGGTCTGTCGATAGGGATTGCAACCTTCGCCCGCTACCATGCGGCATTTGCGCTGTTATTTTTTGCTTTTTTTTATTTTTACTTTGATAGACGCAAATTTGATTTAAAAAAAGCTACTCTTTGTACCCTATCTGGATCAATTCCCATTGTTTTGGTTTTACTCTATAATTACTATCTTTTTCAATCTCCCTTTGGATTAACTGCAAATGTTGGGGAGTTTAATCTTTCATTTTTTAAAGACAATCTGAGCTTTTACCTCAACGCTTTAATCCTTATCTGGCCGGGTATGCTTTTAACTCCCTTTTTTAAATTTAACAAATATACACCGCTTATTTCATCGATCGCGCTATTTTACCTGCTATTTTTATTGTTTTATTATTATCATGATTCTTCCAATAATTTTTTTCAAACCCTAGTTATTGGGCAAAGACTTTTGCAAATCACTATTCCTTTTTGGTGTCTTAGCTTTATTTTGATGCTCAATAAATTTTTAGTGAAATATACATATTCTCAATATTTTCTTATTTTTATGGCCACAATATTGCTTTCTGCCAATTTTTTTCTTTTTCAATTCCACGACCGACATCTTGGGGAGCTAGTTGAATATAAGCACATCATCTCTGAAGAAATCCCAGAAAACTCCTCTGTTTTATCTAACAAAACACTAATGAAACTTTTTGGTACTCCTCAAAATGATACCAAAAACTACGCTTGGTCAACTTTTACTTTTTCTTCTAAAAATCTCGATCATCTCTACCAGGACCAAATACACACAGACTTTTACTTCGCCATTTTACTAAAAAACAATGATGAATTTAAAATTTCATCGATGCATGAATTTGCTAACCGACATCAATTAACGCTTATTAAAAAACACAAACATCTCTATATTTTTAAAAATCTTCACCTGAATCAAAAAAGTTAGGATCTTTAGACAAGATTGATTCTACTATATCATCCGTATTTTCATTTTGAACTTTCTTAACAGTCTTTTTGACAATTTTTTCAACTGTCGGCGGTTTATTTTCTACTTTTTTTCCGGACAAATTTTCATTGATCATCTCTACAGGATCACCCATGACTAGTTCAACCTGTGGGAGCTCGCCAGTGATAACTTCGGACTTTTTAGTTACCCATTTTTTTACTTCTGGTTTTTTTATACCAACTTTTTTGACGATGGTTTTTTTAACACTGGTTGAAGCCAAAGTGGAATTTTTCACTTTAGCATTCGCTACCGGAACTTTAGTGGCAGCAACCTTAGAATTTTCAGGTACTGACACTTTGGAGAGCTGATTTTGAACATTCTTTTTGACATCTTTTTTAGATGATGAAGGCAAAGAAGAAATAATCGAACTTTTAGCAGTTGAAAGATCACTTGGTAAATGGGTGGAAACCACTACATTTAACTCAGCGACAATATTTTTCAGTTGATCACTTGAATTAGTCAGTGAATCCACCAACGTCGTATTTTCTTGGGTGGCGGTATCCAGTTGGGTAACCGTATCACTGATCTGATCAATAGCGGTGAATTGTTCATTGGTAGCGGAAGAAACATCTCCCATAATGTCTGCTACTTTTTGAATTCCTTCAGCGATACCAAGTAAATTTTGATTACTTAAAACTACTAACCCGGACCCTTTTTCTACTTTGGCTATACTATTATCAATTAAAGTTTTGATTTCTTTTGCCGCATGAGATGACCGTTGTGCTAAATCGCGTACCTCAATGGCAACCACCGCAAACCCTTTACCAATATCTCCCGCTTTAGCAGCTTCTATCGCAGCATTAATTGCCAATATATTAGTCTGAAAAGCAATTTCTTCTACTAGACCTACAATATCAGAAATTTTATTACTGCTTTGTGATATTTCATCCATGGCACCTTGAACCTCACGAGACAGCTGAGTACCTTGCTGGGCCACACTAAGCGCTTCATTAGTCAAGCTGACGGCCAGTTTTGAGTGTTCACTGTTTTGTTTTACGGTAGCAGTAATCTCTTCCATAGTGGATGCGGTTTCTTCCAAAGAAGCTGCTTGATCGTTTGTTCTTTTGGATAAATTATTGGTTCCTTCCTTTAATGAATCCGTAATACCCATAAAACGATTTAACTGCACAGACAATTTCGTTTTGAATTTTCTGACCAATTTAATTTGCAAACTTACTGAGCCGATAATAAAAATAATCCCTAATATGTTCAGCATAAAAATGGCAATTTTCACTTTACTTAAATCAAAAGTTTCTAGAGAGAGCTTGCTGTTAGCGAAATACATCAGAATTAGATTAACCACCATTAGGCCCAAAATAAAAATATTAAACCAAACAATACTTTTATGAATTTTCACTCTTACTCCTGAAATTAATTTTAAAATATATATACTGATTCTAAGGCCTTGTTAATATTTGTAAAAGCTAAAAATATTGCTATAAATCAAGCGAAAAAGTTAAATGCTCGGCTTAGAAGTTTTTAAAAATTTTAAAAGTTGTTCCGACGATTTTACCCAAGTATAATTTTTAAATCTCTGCAAACGCTCTTGCCTAATTTTTTCCTTATCCTCTCGACTTAGATATTGAATAGCAGGGATTTTATTATCACCCTTATGATCGTCAATAAAATAGACCTCTGCAAGGCCCTTTAATAATTCGCTGGCACCTACTTCTTGAAGACGGGTTATGATTTGCAACCCCATGGCTGCAGCCTCTAAAATTACCAAACCAAACGGTTCATACATTGTAGGGAAAAAAAATGAATCACTGATATTATAAAAATCAGTAATCCGGTTAGTATATTTGACTTTGACGGTTTTGTGTTTTGGATTTTCTGAGAATAAAATGGATCCGGTAGCATCCTTTTCCCCCACCACGATTAGCTGGTATTCTGGTAAATTGGAAAGACAACTAAGCACCGTAGCTAATCCTTTGCGCTCGTACGCTCCAACAAATAAATAGGTAGCCTGATCAGGGTTTAAAATATTTAACTGAGGGTATTCACTTTTTAAGCTATTAAATACTGCAATTCTTTCATTTGACGAAAGCTTAAATTGCTCCAGATTAATTCCAGAATAAATAAGCGCTAAACGATCTGGATTTACGTTAAATCGACTTCTCATGTAGTCATAAACAAACTGGGATAGTACATAGATTTTGACATTTTTTTTGGTGAACAAGTATTCTTCACACTTTCTAAAATAATAATACATAATCTTTTTATACGCTTTGACGAAGAGGTGCATCTTTAAAAGCTTAAAAAAAGCTTCTTCCCACTGACATTGAACAAATTGAATGTTGACTACATCTACATTTAAACTGGCCACACCAATACCAAGTTTTATAAAACCTTCTAGATTATGCTTTTTCAACATCCAAAAGACCCACCAATGATAAAACAAGGTCTTAAGCAAAAAAGGATAAAGATTCTTAATCGGCGCGTTTACTACTTGTACTTTACCTGGAAGATTGGGAAACATTTTGTCCGGGTCACCACAGCTATAAGTAAATATTTTAATTTCATCCAAATCGCTAGCAGGAATATTGCGAAGTTGCTCAATCAATGCCCGACTGTGCCCCAGTTCCATATGCAAATCATGAACGAAAATGGCTATTTTCATTTTTCCCTCACCGCTTTTGACCATCAAATTTTTCATAGGCCTGAAATATTTTTTCCCAGGCAAACAACTCTTCAAAGACCTGATGTGGAATTTTTCCCATTTTTTTAATTTGATAACCATAATGTTTTATTAATTCTTTCACTGAAGCAAAAAATATTTTTTCATCGGGATCATAAAGATATACTTGTGCTTGTTTGATAAAACATCCTTCTGTCGTTTTACTAAGTGTTGATATAATAGGTAATCCAGCTTGCATGGCGGCCATAATAGAACCCCTGCGAGTACTTAACCCATCCACAAAATAACCCAAATATAAATCCATAACCGCAAAGGCAACATTAACTTCGAAATCATTAAGTTTACCAGTCGTAATCACGATCCCCTGAAGTTCCTTAAAATCACCATCTCCTAAATATTCCAAAAGCTGCGACTCATCTTGCCCGATCATGATAAATTTAACAGGAATCTTTTCCTCGGTTTTGATTTTTTTTAATATATCAAAAATAAGATGATAATTCTTGGATGGATGAAAAGTACCAAAGGAACCAAGCACAATGTCCGCAGAAGAAATATTATTTTTCCGACTAAACTCATCACACGCTTTTTGATCTACTCGATATTTTTCAATATTAGGACCTACGGGTAACCAAAATATATTTTTTTTAAAAAACAAAATCCGCTTCATCAGTTTTTTAAAATCTTTGGTAGTTACCATTATTTGATCAGCACTAATGCCAAGGATAAGTAGCATAATAATGTGACTAACGTTCATCAGGATTGATTTCATCTTCATTTCAAAGGGATAATAGAGTTCATGAAAGTATATTTCGATTCTATATTTGAAAAATATCTTTAGAAACATGATAAAAAGAGGAAAGGAAAAATTAATTCCCCCTCTACCATATAAAAAAGGAACGTATTGAATAAATATTTTATCAGGATTAAATGCTTTTATCTCCGTGAATTTTTTTATTAAATTAATAAAATTCCAAGTTCCGGATATCTCAATTAAACGATCTTTAACTTCTAAGTTATCTGTTTTTTTAAGGTTTGCACTCCCCCCAGATGTCATAATAGCTACTTCACAATCTCTTTTAAAATAACTGCTTATTATTTTGGTATGCACACTTAAAGCTTCCACTGTATTCCCAAAAGTGGGACAAATAAGTAATATTTTTTGCATACCGATACCAAACCTTTTTACTCTGGTATTTATTCCATTATCACGTTTTCAAACATCCATGATTCATACTATCAAATTGTATATGATGATTATGAAACTATAAAGGACGAAAAAAGTAACCCTGGCTTACCAAGAGGTTGATTAACTTGCTTTGCGATTGGGAAATTATTGTATGATATATTATTAACTATACTTAAAGGATTTAGGTCACAACGACGATAAAGATGACTGGATGTTCGAACCCAGGATAAGCAGCAATGAAAGATCTGTTTACATTTTTACATAATCTATCCTATATCTTTGCCGATATCGAAAAGCAGGGCTCGGTCATTGAATTCAGTTTGATTATTGCCCTGGCATCTATTGCCTTTTATATCTTTTTTTATCAGGCCAGGAAGATTAAAAATAAATGGATCAAAAGATTTTTGCATATTACATCTCCCAAATCTCCAGGTGAAACTTATCAACTGGGCGGATTTCCCTTTATCACCCTCCTAGCGATAGGATTAATATATATCTTAAAAAACATGGATTTTTTAACAACCGATGAATATAGCTTGTTTCGTTTTGGAATACTGGGGTTTATTGGGACTTCGCTTTATGGTTATGTGGATGATCGACACGAAATTGCTCCAGCTTCCAAGTTGGTTTTTCAATCATTAATCATCCTTAATTTTTCTTTTCTCTCATCTTATATTTTATATCCCCACAGCATTTCCATGGCGACCCCCTTTATTTTCATTCTTTCAGTAACGATCATCAATGGAACAAATGTTTTGGATGGACTGGATACGCTCAGTTTTAAACTGGCGATGGGTAGTTATTTGGGTTATTTCCTCCTAAGCGCTTACGCCCAAAGCTCTTCGGCAATGGCGGTTTCGCTTTTGTGCGGTTCTGCCCTTACTGGGTTTTATTTTTACAATAAGGAACCGGCCAAAATCTATTTAGGTGAAATCGGAAGCATCTCTATTGGTTTTACTTATGTTTTTTTAGCATGCCTAACCTTTAACTCTATCAGTACCAAGATGCATGCTTTAAGTGCTCTGTCCCTGGTATTATTACCAGCGGTTCTTCCTATTGCTGAATTATTTATCAGTTTTTCCAGACGAATCATCAATCAAAAAGCTCCCTTGAAAGGAGATCGATATCATCTGCATTTTTTATTGAAAGACCACTACCATTTCAGTGCTTCCACCACTGCCAGTTTATATGGGATATTTAATGTCTCTATCATCATTGTATCCTTCACCCTTTCCTACTTCCTATATCCTATCATTGCTCTCCCCTTAACTTTTATCGGCATAACCGTCTTATCTTGTCTACTAGCGAGAAAGAACTGGTTTGCTAAGTTGCGAAGTTTACCAACTAGTGTAGTTATTGATAACTTCAGCACCTCAACTCAGCCTTCAATGCCTGCCAAGGTTTTAAAATTAGCTTCAAGGAAAAAAAGAGACTTTAAACAGGCCAGTTAGCTGATCGTAGCAAAAACCTCATTAAATTTCTGAATCATCTTTTCGCTATTATAATCATTTAATATTTTTTCCTTTGCATTAACCAGAATACTTTCCACGTTTGCCATTGAAAGTGGAGGTTTTTTTTCCACATAATTAACGATAATATCTTTGATTAAAAGCACTGGGTTTTTCGCATTACCTTGATATCTAACGCCAGTAACGTAGTTGTAAATAACCTCCACCGGCCAGCTCAAATCATTAGTGACTATTAAAGTATTTTGTAAGATGGCCTGCATGAGGTCACCTTGCACGTCAAAAGCCTTGTGATTAGCAAACACCAATAAATCAATGGCATTGAAATAAGCATGTTTATTTTCTTTTTCGCCCAAAAAATGAATATGTTTATCTAATTGATACAGATGAATTTTATCAACCAACTTTTTTAGAAATTTCAGGTCTTGCTTATTTTTTGCGATACCCAAGACAATAAAATTTAATTTATTAAATAGATTATCACTGATGGTTTTTTTTAACAGGTGAACCGTCTCAACAAAAATCATCATCCCGCTATCTTGACAAATATCCCCAACCATCCCGACTAATTGTTTCTGGTTTTTATATTTTTGATTTATAGCTCGCAATGCAGCTTCATCAATTTCGTTTTCATAAACCGCGAAAGGAATCTTCCAGTATCCCCCCTGGGGTATTATACCAAAAGCATTTTTACTGTGTTCTTTCACCACATTTGAAAAGAACAAGGTTAAGTAACATGGTATAAAATGAGCAACCAGGCCAACTAGTTTAAAAGAAGCACCGTGATTTATCCATATTCTTTTGGTTTTTTTAAAAAATGTGGCAAAAAATAGCAACAAAAAATGATTCGCCCCCACAACTAAAACTACGTCAAATTTGTTACGCTTTATCATTTTTCTAATCTTATAAAACCAAAGAATTTTGCTTAGAGGAAATAAAGATTTTTTTTTCTTTTCAAGCACCGTAAAAGGAATTTTTTTTCGCCGAGCAATTTCGACACTCGAATTTTCTTCTAAAAACAAAATATGCGGCATATTTATGGCGGTACCAATTTGCTCCAATGCCAAATCAAAAACAAAAGTAGTTTCAAGTAAGGGAAGATGATGGGGAAAAATATAAAGTATTTTGCATTTCACAAAAAAACACTACTAATCATTTTTAATAGCCTGGAATGTTAAAATCCCCGACAATACTGTCACGCCAATACCGATAAGCGAAGTATAATAGGCCCTGTTTTGAAAATAATCATCTCGATCAATTCTCACAATATCCGAAGGTTTAAAAATGAAGTCATGGAACACCTGTTCTTGCGCTTCATCTTGCAAATCAAAAACAAAAGTTTGATTTTTGCCTTGTTCCGATCGGAAAACTTTTACATTCTTCATAAGGGCCATACTCGTAGGTCCACCGGCAATCGAAAGTCCTTTTACAAAACTAGTGCCCGCCGGAATGTAATGAAGACCAGCTTTTTGAACTTCACCCCAAAAATATACAGGAATAAGAATTCTATTTTTTATCACCGGTGAATAATAAACAGCGCCTCCACCATTTAATTTAAAATCTCCTAAATCTGATGGCAGGGTCAAATCATCTAAAGAATCAGATTTTTCTACTTTCTTATCAGGTACTACTTCATTTGCCAAAGATCGACTTACGTTCGTAGAATTCATCAAAACAAATACCAATAATAAACTAATAATTTCTTTAAATAATTTTGTCATGTGTTAAACTTATGCTTATGAAGTTATGTTATTTTGGTTCTAGTTTACCAAAACTTAAGAGGTTGTCCAACATTCTATGATAAAAAATGCAATTGCACCCATTAAGTATATTGAAATCAAGGAAAGAGCGTTTAAATATGCTTATATCTTTAACTTCCTAATCCTGGGGGTTATTTTTTATCTTAACTTCCAAAGCTCCGCTCTTTTAAAATGGCCATATCTATTACAAGCTGCCTTTACAATTTTTTGTGCGTTCTTTTTTCGATTCAACCTAGCATTTTTTTTCATTATTTCTTTTTTATTTACCGAAGGTCAAATTCGCATTGTCTGGGAATATCATCCGCTGGCCAGATTGATCTTTGATATCGTTTTAATAATTTGTATTATACGCCACTTGATCCTCGCCAAAAAACTTTTTCCCAAAGACCACATTCCTTCGATTTTGACTTTTTTTATAGGATTACATTTCTGCTGGTATATAGTGGAGATATTTAATCCAGCTTCGGAAAGTATTTTTGCAGTCCTTGCGGCTTCTAAAATTTATATCTTTCCTATTTTATTTTTCTTTCTTTTTTTACTAACCGACTGGAAATGGTCCGAAAAAAGGGACCATCAACTGATCTATCTACTTTTATTTCTAGTTGTGATGGAATCATTTCTTTCAATCCACCAGATGCGCTTACAAGAAAAATCTCTATTATCTATTTCCGCTTATTACCAACATTCTCTACGTGGTAGCTTTTTTTCAGGAGAAAATTTTAGGCCATACGGAACTAGTTTCCTTCCGGGGGCCATTTCAGTCTATTTCTATCTAGTGCTCGGAATATTTTTTATCCACACCAAAACTCCCTTTCAAACATTTCTTACCTATTGCTCAGTGGCATTTAACTGGTTCTGCCTTTTTATCTCCCAAGTTAGATCTGCGTTTGCTAAGCACGTTATTCTTTTTGGTGCTATACATCTGCTCTTTTTCTTCGGGCAACGATATCGTTTTAAAAGAACCATGAAATTCCTTCCCGTCATTGTTTTAGGGTTTTTATTTATCCCCTATTTTATCTACCACATGAATCTCTACTTTCCTGATATCAATTTTTCTTCAAGTATTGAACGTGTCATGATTTTTAATGATATTAATAAAATAAAAAAACAACGCATAACCTTAAAAAGCTTTTTGATAAATTCCCAAAAAATCATAACCGAATATCCCCTCGGACGCGGTGTCGAAAAAAGTGGTGCAGCTAGTGCTCTTACTCCTTATCAACTTAATTTTGATGCTAGGACAATTTGGCATTATGATAATTTATTTTTAGCTGTTCTGATTGATTTGGGAATTGGTGCTCTTTTTTATTTTTTTATTATTTTCTTTATTCCGCTTTATCTTTTTCATCTTCTTATAAAATCTTTAAAAGAGATGGATTTTAATAATGCTAAAATATTAATTGTTTGCCTTTCCGTTTTAGTGGTTATGTTGATTGGCAATTGGGGGGCGGTTGGGTTACTTTACACCCCTGAAGCTTTTTTCTTTTGGTATTTTTGTGCTCGAGGACTTTCCTGTCGTAAGTCAGCATAACTACCCTATAAAAATGGGGATGTAGTCCTTTTATATATTCAACTTTCCAAAAATAATTTTAAATTTTATAAAAAAAAGGGTTTAGTTTTTTAGCTAAGATGTTTTGTGATTGAAATTTGAATAGATTATTAACATAAAACTGGCATTTTTAAGCAGGAATTAAGTAACGATTATGAAACTCAATATAAATGTCCAGGTGATCTTTAAGACTTTTGGGATCTTTAGTCGTGCACCAGGTTTTCCGAATCAGTCGATTGATGTTTGCT
>Ga0208375_1003031_pt1 | contig 14833 bp, 17 predicted proteins | sample RifOxyD1_FD_184038 | JGI IMG/M metagenome (GOLD analysis project Ga0208375, IMG submission 184038) | Soil microbial communities from Rifle, Colorado - Rifle Oxygen_injection D1 (SPAdes) | ecosystem: Environmental > Terrestrial > Deep subsurface > Rock core/Sediment | place: Rifle, Colorado... | reverse complement strand
CTTTTAATTCAGTTTCTTTATGAAATTCCACGATTTTCATTATAGTTCTAATAGAACTATTAAGTATTTAAGCTTTTCTTAGCACTATATAGTTAAAAAAGAGCTTCAGAAAGCTAAGCTATTACTGTTTTGGAGTATTGGTTAGATATTGGGAGTTATTAGAATTGATGTTATGTAAAGTAACTCTTGCTTCTTAACCTTACTTAGCCTCGCTCTGAAGACAACCTGCGGTTTTCTCTCACACACTTTCCCTTGAGAATACTAAGTTTCTCCTAACACTACCTCTCCTTAATTTGTCTTTTCATTATTCAAAGATTTCGCCAATATTTATTTGCTAATTATATGGTATATTTTTATATTATTAGATGGTGAGTATTTTTAATGTCTTTAGGACAAAATAAAAGTTGGAAGTATGAAAAGAGCAAATGTTAAGTTAGATATTTTATTTAACAGGCGAAGTTATTACCTAGAACCAAACAAACCAAACCACTTTCTATTTGCTTTTGCTCGCATTTCTCTTGCTCTTTTAAGCTTTGATAATCTAATTAATTTTTTGACCTTTGAATCCTTAGGTTTATCAGAACAGCCTCTGCAATTGCCATATTTTTTTGATTTTTTGGCAGGTTTTATTTTATTTACCCTTTTTTTTACACTCTTTTTAGCTTTCATTTGAATATTGGCTGATATCTGGACTCGGTGAGTGAGTTCCTAAACAATTACTGAAATCAATCTTAACCTATCAGTTTGTTTTAGAGGTTATCTCATTCGTACTATAAGGTAGCTTAATAGGTTCAGATTTCGTATAACGAGTTATAGTCCAGTCGTCATATTAATAGTGAAAACCTAACAGAGGCTTGTATAGCCACACCCTTTTCAGAGCAACCGAATTGTCTGATCAGCCTTTATTTTAATAGCAAGTGGATTATATATATCTTTCTATATACTTTTTGATTTTGATTTAATTGTTTGCTTTGCTGGTTTCTGCTAACTTGTCATCTTTGCCAGGTTTATACAATGATATAGTGGAGGTTTAGTTTTTGATTTTATTCTGCTAACTTATCATAACTTGCCAGACTTATACATAGTTTTAATTGATATAAGAAAAATTTTAAGATAGAAAGATTATTTTGCTAATTTGTCATATCTTGCCAGACTTATACAAGGTTTTTATTGAAGTAAAGAAATAAATTAATTGATGATCAAAAAAAGAGAAGAGTATAATTTTATAATTTGCAAAAGGTAAAGTATAACTGCGAAATTGGCGTACGAAGTAGTCAATGAAGCAGACATGATTTTAGCCGAGCGCAAGAGCGCGAGGCTGATAAAAAAGGTCATCAGCAACATTTTTATAGGCAAGGTATTTTATCTAAATATAAAAGGAGTTAAAAATAATTTAAAAAATATTAAAATGGAAGTATCTCAAATAATGCGAAAAGCGATGGTTATTGAAGACAAAATTACAGTTAAAGAAGCTGCAATGATAATGTCAAAAAATGATACTGGAAGTTTAATTATTGTGCAGGATAATAAAATAAAAGGAATAATTACTGAAAGAGACATATTAAAAAATATTTCAGAATTAGGTTCAAGTGTTAGCAGAATAATGAATAAAAGAGTTGTTACAATAAGTCCAAATGCGAGTGTTGAAGATGCCAAAAAAATAATGCTCTCAAATAAGATTAAAAAAATACCAGTAGTTAATGGCAAAAAATTAGTAGGTATAATTACAATCACAGATGTTTTAGCGCATGCAGAAGGCGCAGAAGAAGATGATTTCTTGTTTAACTAATGAAGAACTATATCTAGAACTCCTATAACTGAATATAACTAAAACCTATATTTAAAAATTACAATATCCTTATTCTTTTATGAAAATATTAGTAATAGATAATTCAAGATCAAAAAGAAAAAGCCTAAATAAGTCTATGAATAATTTTAATGATCTTGAAGTGAAAGAAATAGAATCTTTTGATGATATTCCAAAATTATTAGATTATGCATTAAATAATAATTTTGAACTAGTAATTGCTGCAGGCGGTGATGGAACTATGAATAGAGTAATTAATGAAGCTATGAATCTCAAAAAGCCATATAGAGATAGATTAATGTTTTCTACACTCCCTTGTGGAAAAGCAAACGATCTTGCACGGAGGTTTAATCTAAGTAAAAATTATAATAAATCTTTAAATAAAATTTTAATTGGCAAGAGAGTAAAATTAGATATTATTCAAGTAAATAATAAATATTTCATAACTGGTGGAGGTTTTGGATTGCCTGTACAAGTTATAAAAGAAACAGAAAGACTAAATTATCTTAAAACAGATAAAGTCTACCTATATGCTGTTTTAAAGATTTTATTAAAAGGATATAATAAATTAAATCTTGAAATAGATGGCAAACGTGAAAAAGATTTAATGCTTCTTTCTATAATGAATCAACCATTTATTGGAAAAAGATTTCACTTAACTCCAAATTCTAAAATTAATGATGGTTATTTTAATATATGTGCTATAAAAAAGGGACATTCTTGTTTTAAAGATATTCTTGTTTTACAGAAAGTTATTAAAAAAAGCCACCTTAATAAAGAATGGTCTAAATTTGACAAATTAAAAAAAGTTAATATAAAATTAGATAAAGAAGATTATTTCATTGGCGATGGAGAACTTTTAGAATACTCAAATAATTTTAATTTTAAAATAATACCGCAAGCATTAAACTTTATTTATTGATTCTATAATAAAATCATTATAAAAAAATACTCTATCTTCATTGAATAATTTTCTTGATTTTTCTTGATTTTTCTGGAGAATATCTTTTAAATATAATGGGGAATTTCTTCTTACAAGATTATTCCAATAACAAATAATTCCTTTATCTTCAGAAACTCTTATAATCTCTTTTAAAGTTTTCTCATATTCATCTTCGGACATTATCTCAAAGATGTCTGATAAATTAAATTTAGAATGCTTATTATCCTTAGATTCGAGAAGATATTCTTTTATATTAATGGTCTTAATTTTAAGTTTGTTAATATTATTTTTAATTTTTATAAAGTTCTCTTCTTTCAGATAGTCAGGTATATTTCTAAGATTATAATTTCCTTTTAGAATATAATAAAGAAAATAATTATTATTTATCGGAATTTCAGTAAATCCAATTTTTGTTTTTTTCAAATAATGGAAAGATAATGAATTTATTTTATTATACTTAAAAAATGATTTTTCTCTGCCTTTTTTTAGGAAAATTTTAGAGAAAAATACATAAAAAGTTGCCTTCCATAAAAAAGTATCCCATTGATTTCTGTAAAACTCTTTTTGTTCCTTGATTGATTTGCAACTAAGAAATCTATTTATTTTATTATTGGATTGAGAAATTGGAAGAATATATTTTCTAAAAATCATTAAATATCTCTCTAATTTTCCACAATGTATAATTCCTTTTTTTATAGTATTTATATTTTTGTCCCAATAATCTTTAGCCTCTTTCGTCAAATTAAAACTAAATTGATTATATATTAAATGTCTCTTATTTGATTTAATCAATCCTATAAACTCAAGAAACTTATTATATTCTAACTCTTTTATTGAAACAGACTTTAATTCTAATAAATAATTTTGATAGGGATTATTATCGATAGCAATTATTTCTTTAGGATTTTTTGACAACAGATAAAGAGTATTATCTCCAGAAGAACTTATAGATAAAATTGAATCTTTTTCACAAATATTAAGTGCTTTATTTAAAATTAATGGATCTTCCCAACTTTGACTATAGAGTATATTACTTTTCATAAAATTAGGAATACTTAATAGTTTAAAAAGATATTATGCTTATTTTTCTAGAACTATTTTTACATTTTGAAGAAATCTTTCAGCGTCTTTTTCATTTATTTTGATTAGTGCACTTTCAGCCAATCTTGATAAAGCTTGTTTTGGGGGTTCATATTTAATTATAACATCCCATGTTGTAATTCCCTTGCGCTCATTAAAATTATATGTCCAAAGACTATTGATCATTCCTTCACTTTTTGCAACATATTTTTTAGGAAAATCATATTCAAGTATGGTCCATTTTCCTGAGAAAAGTACACCTACCATTAAAAATTTCCAATCAAATTTAAATCCTACTTTAGGTTTTCCTTTAGAAATATTATAATTACTAACAACATGGGGAATAACAATCTCCATATTTTTTGGCTTTGAAATAAACTCCATGATTTTTTTTGCAGGGACATTTATCTTTATTTGCTTTTTAATAATCCTCATATTATCACCTTTAGTTTAATTCGTCATTTTAGTTTATATATCTTTTGGTTAATATTCTTTATCATAGAATATTTTAAACAAGTTATCAAAAATTACTTTTGATTTTGGAGAGTTTCTTTCTCTGTTAATTATTATTAAATTTGCTATATGGAAATTTTGAATTCGGACTATACCTACTTTTTTAATCTTAATTTTATATTTTCCTATTTTTGTATATTCGCAAAACATGGAATTTAATAATCGAACAAACTTTTCCTGGATAATCTTTTCTTCAATATTATAAACTATTCTAAACTCTGGAAGAAGTAATAGGGCTATTGGGAATAAATAAACACTGAAGTGATATAATTTAAATCCTATTCCATTTAGAAATACAAATGCTAGAAATAAGATAGCCATAATTAATGATAGGAATATAATTTGTATCTTACCTATGGACCTATTTTTTTTAGTTAGTTTAGGAAAAACAAATATAAAAAGAATAAGTAATGAATAATAAATTAATATTAAATATAACATTTTAACCTCTTTCTTAATAAAATAAAATGATTTATAAGCTTATTTCTTTTTTCACATTTATGAGGATTGTAATATTGGCTCAAGAAGAACCTGCATTTATGGGCCCAACATTAATAGAAGTAATTGAAAAAAAGTCTAAAGATATAGACTTTGTTGTTTTGTTTGGCTTAAGAGAAGGGGCAAAAAAACCTAAAAAAATATCTGAAAAAATTGAAAGATTTTTGGTTTATTTAATAATCTTTGGATTTCTTGGTTCCATTCAAGTTTTAAGAAGAAGAATAATTTATTATTTAATGAAGAATTCAAAAAGAAGGAAGGATTTTTATTCTATTAAAAGAGTATGCAAAAGACTTAATATCCCTGTGCATGAATTTACTTCTATGAACAATCATAGCTTTAAAGAACTGATGAAAATAAAAAATGTTGATATAGTCTTAAATCAATCAGATTATATTATCCCTGAAGACATTATTCTTACTACAAAAAGAGGGATTATTAATCGTCATGGTTCATTACTGCCCAAACATAAGGGTAGAATGGCCTCTTATTGGTCCCATGTTGAAGGAAGGGAATATGGTATAACAATCCATTTTTTGACAAAAGAAATTGACTCAGGAGATATCATCTTACAAAGAAAGTTAAATCTTTCTACAAAAGATTCCTATTATAATATTATTAACAAAATATTTAAAGAATCTTCATGCATAATACTTGAAGCATTTTCACTTCTTGAAAATACTTCTTTTAAACCCAAACCTATGGATAAAATAAATTACAAAAAAAATGAATTCCCCACACTTAAAGAATCTCTTAGACATCGAAAAATGTTTAGAAAAAGAAGGCAATGCAGTAACCTTATTTGATAAAGTTGTTAAAAAACAATCTGAAAGAAATGCTATGCTTGCGCCGAGTTTAATTTTAAATTTAGAAAAATTAACTTATAAAGAACTTCAATCTAAAAGTCTTAAAATTCGTAATTGGCTTATTTCAAAAAATGTAAAAAGAGGAGATAAAGTCTTATTACTGATTCCTTTATCAACAGAACTATATGCAACGATTATCGCGTTGTTACGAATTGGGGCTATAGGAGTACTATATGAACCAAAAGATATTTTTTGGCAATTAAATAATACAACAAAACAAGTTAAACCAGACTTTTTAATCACTTCTAAGAAAACTAATTTTTTTCTCAATTTCAACAAATTTTATCGTTCTATTAAGAAAAAATTGTTTATTGAAGAAACATTCTATATTAAATCAGATAATTTAAGAAATTTAAGTGATAATGTAAATCTATCAGACCTTGCATTAATAAATTTTACTTCTGGTTCAGAAGGTGTTCCAAAGGGAATTTGTAGAGATCATGGTTTTTTACTTGAACAACATAAGGTTCTTCAAAAATACATGAAGTTAAATAAAGAAGATGTAATTCTTACAACATTGCCTGTTTTTGTTCTAAGTATGTTAGTTGCAGGATCTTTTGTTGTGATTCCAAGACTAAAGAAAAATTTACCTTGGTATCCAGACTCTCAAAGTATTGAGATGATAAAAAAACTTAGAGTTAATCTTATTTTAGGAGCTTCTGCATTTATTCAACAGCTAATTAAAGAAACTAGTAAAAAGAAAGAAAAACTTCCTTCAATAAAAAAAGTTATAATCGGTGGATGTTTTCTTGAAAAAAAATTAATAAAACAACTTAAATATTTTCTTTCAGAAGAAGTAGATATAGAGATTATATATGGATCAACAGAAGCTGAACCGGTTTCACATATAAATATAAAAGAGCTTAATGATGCATGGGATAAATATTCTTTGTTAGGTTATTGTGTTGGAAAGCCAATAAAAGATATAACTGCAAAAATTATTCCTTTTTCTAAAAACCCTATTGAAAAATCTAAACTTTCTTTTGTTGGGGAAGGAGATTTTGGAGAATTAATTGTCTCTGGCACACATATTAATAAGAAATATATTCCCCAGGAACCCGCATTTAGTAAAAATAAAATTATTGATGACTCTGGAAAATTATGGCATCGTATGGGAGATGGAGCCTACTTTGATAAAAAAGGAAGAATTTGGTTAGTAGGAAGATTTAAACATCTGCCTCAGGAGGCATTAGATAATTTTTCTAATTATATTAATATGGAGATTGAATTAAAAAAACTATATAACACTTCTAAACTTTCTTTTGTTGAAAATAAAAATGGTCCAATAATTTATATTGAAAGTTCTTTTTTAAATAAACTTAGTAATAAGAAGAGGAAAAAAGCAATGAGTATAATCCAAAGATATGGTTTTAATTGTAATGATATTTATATAAGAAAAAAGCTCCCCTTAGATAGAAGGCATAACAGCAAAATAAGTTATGGAGATTTAAAAAAATAATGTCACTATGGACCAACTAGGTATCTCTAAAAGATTCTTATCTTATATCTATGAAAGATTCAATTTAGTCACTTATCCTCTTTTTATTTTAGCAATATTTTTCTCGGCAATTGCTTTAGCTAATGTTAAATTCTCTTTAGTTTTTTTATTATTGCCTATTTTGCTTTTTCTATACTTTTTAAGAATTAGAATTTATGATGATATTAAAGATTATAAAATAGATGTTAAATTAAGACCAAATCGTCCATTGCCTAGGGGACTGGTAAATAAAAGAGAACTATTAATCTTAACTTGGATCTTATTAATTATAGAATTAATTATTATTCTTATTTTAAGTTTAAATCTTCTTATTTTCTATTTATTAGTTGTATTTTTTACACTTATTACTTATCGGGAATTTTTTATAGGAAATTTTTTAAGAAAAAATATTTTATTATATGCCTTGCCTCATGTTTTAATTATGTCAGTTATATCTATGTACACCTATTACGCAATTACTTACTTATCCTCTATGCCCTTTAAATTAAATATTTTCATTTTATTTGGGATTATTACTTATTTATTGGGATTATTTTTTGAGATTAGTAGAAAAATGTCTGGCATTTATGAGAAGAAACATGTTAAAGAATCATTTACTGTCTCTCTTGGTTTTATTCCTGCATGGTTTTTATTAATATCGGTATTTACACTTCTGATTTCGTTTCTCTTATTTTTTAAATGGAGTTTTTTAATTTTTAATTATATTCCTGTATTTTTTCTCTTTTTGATGCTCCTCTTTAGACCTTGTTTATTTAAAAAACTATCTCAGAAAAGAGCAGAATTTCTTGGAGGAGTGTTGATGTTATATATATTAATAATAATTATTTTAGGAGGTTATTATGGATAAATCTTTTAAAAAAATTGGCGGTAAGGCTGAAGGGTTAAAATTAATAAATAATTGTGGATGTTTAACTCCAAAATGGATTTCGTTAGATACTTCTCACTTTGAATCATTTATAATTAGATTACCCCAAGATGTTCTAGAAAAGTTGAATACTTCTAATCTTTTAGAACAAGACATTTTTAAGTATTCTAAGTTAATCCAAAAAGAATTAAGAAAGGTTGAGATTCCAATAGAAACAAAAGAATATTTAAAAAAATATCTAAAAGATTTAATGGGGAAGAATGGTGTTGCAGTAAGATCTTCTATGATATCTGAAGATAATATTAAATTTTCTTATGCTGGAATATTTAAATCTATTCTTTTTGTAAAATCTTTTAAAAAATGTTTAAAAGCAATTAAAGATGTGTGGATTTCTTCATTTTCGGAACATGCTATAAAATATTCTTTATTAAATAATATAAAAATAAAAGATATAAAAATGGGGATTATTATTCAAAAAATGATAAATCCTCTTTATTCAGGGGTATTATTCACAAAAGACCCTTTAACAGGTGAAGATAGGAAAATAATAAATTTTACAAAGGGGACTTCAAATAAATTAGTTTCTGGAGAAGTTTCTGGTGAAACTATTATTATAGAAGATGGAAAGATTCCAAATTCTAAAATTATGAATGAAAAAGCGATTATTGATTTATTAAATTATTCTAAATTACTTGGAGAAAAACCACTTGATATTGAATGGGCTTTTTATGATGAAAAAGTATATTTATTACAAGTAAGAGCAATAACTTCGATTAAACAGAATTTAACGCTTTGGGATAATTCAAATATAATCGAAAGTTATTATGGAAAGACTACTCCTTTGACATTTAGTGTAGCTCAAACAGCTTATTACTATGTTTATAATCAATTTTGTAAAGTTGTTGGAGTTCCAAAAAGAATTATAGCACATAATCAAGATATGTTTCTAAATATGATTGGTTATGTTGATAACAAAGTCTATTATAATCTTTCAAATTGGTATAGACTTCTAAATTTACTTCCATTTAGGAATAAGGCAGGTAGCTACATGGAGAATATGATGGGCGTTAAATCAAAATATTCTTTAGATGAAAAAAGAGGTAATTGGTCTCGCCTTGAGATAATTTATCAATATAACAAAATTTTATTTAATTGGTTAACTATTTCTATTCAAGTAAGAATGTTTCATAACAAATTCAATAAGCTTTATATGAGATATTCTAAGACTAATTTAGAAGAACTTTCTCCTAAAGAAATCTTTTCAGTTTATGAAGATGTACTGAAAAATGTAATTTCCACTTGGAAAGCGCCAATAATAAATGACTTTTTATGTATGACATTCTATGGTCTTTTAAGAAGCCAAACAAAAGAATTATTTGGGATTAATTCTAATGAAGTCTACCAAAGATTGCTTGTTAGTACTGAAATTACAAGTACTAAACCAGTAGAGTTTCTGAAAATAATGTCAAAACTATATATCTCAAAAGATTTTGATAAAAAACTATCTAATAAAAAACAAGTAGAGTTACTTATATCAAAATCTAAGGGAGATAATTTAGGCGATTTATTTAAAAGATTTCTAGAATTATATGGAAATCGTTGTGCTCATGAACAAAAAATGGAATGTCCAACTTATCATGATAAACCAGAAGAAGTTATTGAATTAATTAAATTATATAGTAAACTAAATGATTTACATAAAACTAACTCAAAAGAAAATCAATTAGATATAAATAATCTTGAGATAAGAGGAATAAAAAAGAAGTTTTTGTTAAAGTGGATTTCTAATAAGGCGAGAACTTATATGATGAACCGAGAAAATATGAGAATTTGTAGAACTCAAATATTTGGATTTCTTAGACTTCTTTTTCGTTCTCTTGGAAAACAATTAACAAAAAATGAGGTTTTATTAAAATCAGAGGATATTAATTTTTTAGATATAAATGAGATAAAACAAGCAGTTTATTATAATAAAAAATATTTTAAAGAAATTAAAGAGCGAAAAAAATTATATTCTAAAGATATCTCGACTCCAGATAGATTTTTTATGACTTCTCAAGGAGAAATAATAGTTTCTCCTTACTTAGAGGATAAAGGTGATTTTGACTTATGTGGTTTAGGATGTTCTCCAGGAGAAGTTAGTGGTGAAGTTTTGATCTTGAATAATCTAGAAATAAATAAAGATTTTTCTAATAAAATAATTGTTACGCAAAGGACAGAACCAAGTTGGGCTGTTCTTTTACCTTTATGTAAAGGGATTCTAGTAGAAAGGGGGAGCGTTCTATCCCACTCGGCAATTATCGCTAGGGAAATTGGAATTCCTGCAATAGTTGGGATAAAAAATTTGACATCTAAATTAAAGAATGGTGATAAAATTATTATAAATGGTAGCAAAGGCACAATCAAAAAAGTAAATTAAAGTTATTTTTTAAAAACTATTTAATTTCGCTTCACTCGTCCTTAGTATTTTGATATTAAACTTTTCTAGAACATTTAGTATATTTTTTCTTTGCTCTGAATTTCCAATTCCTTTCCAATCAATAATAAAACAATCAACTTTTTCTTTTGTTTTTGAAATTGCTTCTTTAATCATTTGTTCTGTTAAAGGCAAAGCATATTCTGCAACAATATAGCCTAAAGCAAATTTATTTCCAAGCTGTATTTTATTAAAATTTGGGCAATAGTGAGGACCACCAATGCCGATTGCAATTTTGAGTTTTTCTTTATTGATGTGTTTAAAATTGTTAATTGATTCCAGAATTGTTTCAGCAACAATTCTGCAGGCATTTAAATCATTCCATTCCTCAATTGACGAGCCAACTTCAATAAATAAACAAGGAGTTTCTATATATGGGCCGTGATGAGTAGACTCTAAAGAGACTAAATAATTGTCTAATTTTGAATTTTGCGCTTGTTTATTTAGCTCTTGAAAAAAATGTTTTAAAACTAATGCGCTTGTGTTGCAGATAATATTATCTCTTCCTCCAAAATCTGCTTTTTTCCAGTTTCCAATTGCATGAACTGTGAGTGTTTTAACTTTCTTAATTGATTGGTGCTTAGATGCGAAAATTATAAAGTCAGCATTTATTTTTTTATCAATGTTATCAGAATAAACTGTTTCATCTTCTAATAAATAAATTGGTGTTTTGCATTTCATTTTCTGCAGTTCTTTAATTATATTCATTCCTGCAGGATCTTTTTTTGAGGCGACGATTGCGAAGTTCATTTTTCTATTTGAATAAGTTTATGATTTCTTTAGTTGTTAAAACTTTAACAACATTTTGATGTTTGAAATGCTTATCATCTGACCAGATTGAACAATTAAAAGCTAAGGCAGTGGCGATAAAAAGAACATCATCTTTATCTATATTTTCCATTATATTAAATGCAGGAGTTTGGTATTTAGCAATAATATCAGAAGGCGCAATTTTAACATAATTAAGCAATCTAAGTAATAAAATATTAAATTCTTTTTCAGACAAATTTGATTTAGCAAATATTTCATCTTTATGTTTTTTTATTTCATAAAGTTCAAATTCTGGAAAAATTAAATTATAAGGCATATTTGTAATAATATCTCTTGTAATACCATCTCTAATTAAAGCAGAAATAAATATATTAGTATCAATTACAATATTCATTGAATTTCTTAGCAGCAGACCTTTTTATTTTTTTGCTTATCTCTTCTACATCTTTTTTTGTCAGCTTGCTCTTGCTAGCAATTCGATTCATTACTTCAAGATCATTTATTCTTTGTTCTATTGATCTTCTTGCAATCTCACTCCATCTTATATCATTAAATCTCTTCATTTTTCTATGAAGTTCTTCAGGTATTGAAAGGGTTATATTTGTCATGCTTATTTAGGTGATAACACATATTTAAAAACTTTTCTATACTTTTTTAAACTTCAATTTATTAAATAAATTATGGAATATATACTTGCAATCGTTGTTCTGCTTTGCGCAATACCTCTTGGGTATCTGCTTAAGTATGAAACAAAAGAAGAGATAAATGCTGGAAGAGGATATTTTAAAATATTATGGGCAGGAAGTTTGGCTTTGGCCATTTTTAGTTTATTTTTGCCAATTAATTTAATTATAAAACAAACATTAATCTTTAGTTTAATTTTTATGGCAATTGTGAGTTTTGTGAGTTGGAAGTGAATATTTATTCTTATAACCATAATTTATATAAAGGGTTTTAAATCTGAATTAATATTATGAAAATTGAAGAACTTAATGGATGGAATAAATTTTATATTCCTATACCTGCGAATAATGAAGAAGAAGATACTGCTTATTTAACAAGAGTTCGTGAATGTTTAAAGACTTTTTATGAAAAATATAGTTCATTATCTCCAAAAAGTCGTGAAGCAATTAGACTTTTTGAGGATAGAAATCTTGAATCTCTAACAGAAGAAGGGAATTTTTGTGAAATGTATTTGGCAGGCATTCCTTATTGTGATGTAAAATTTGCTGTTGGAACTCCACATGATAATTATGGCAGAATAGGCATAGATGTATGGTCACATTCAGACGAGCCTAGAAGGAGAAAACCAATGGTTGATTTTCTTAAAGAAAAATGGCGTAAGTTTGAATATTCTTTTTAGCAAAAGGATTGTTAATATTCAATTACCTTTTTATATAGTATTCTGTTTAGAATAGTATGGATCAGCAAAAAGCATTGAAGCAACTTCATGAGCTTAAAAAATTAAAAGGTAATTTTAGATTGGCTGCAGAAGGCTGGAACAGCAAATGGAAAACTCTTATTTCAACTCTCTTGTCTGCAAGAACAAGAGATGAAACAACAATTAAAGTATCTCAAAATCTTTATAAAAAATATCCTAATGCCAAAAGTCTGGCTAGGGCAAATATTGGTGAGATTAAAAAAATAATAAAACCAGTTAATTTCTATAAAACAAAATCAAGGAAAATTATTGAGTGTTCTAGAATAATTTCAGAAAAATATAATGGAAATATTCCCAATGATTTTGACAAACTAATAAAACTGCCAGGAGTTGGAAGAAAAACTGCAAATGTTTTTTTAGCAGAACAAGGAATGCAGACAATTGGAGTTGATACTCATGTAGCTCATATTTCAAGGGTGCTTGGATGGACAAGAAATAATAATCCTCATAAAATAGAACAAGACTTAAAACAATTATTTCCAAAAAGCAGATGGAGGAGCATTAATTATATCCTTGTTGGATTTGGGAGAAAGTATAGGGGAAAGATGATGGGAGAGGTTTTGAAGAGAATTAAACTGGCTTAATTATCTGCCTTTAAAATAAAAATAAGCTCCAGCTATTCCAAGAATAACTAATATCGCTCCAAGGATATTTGATGGTAATGAATTTAAATTTCCAATTGCATTTCCAGTTATATTTGTTGATAATAAAGTTAAACCAATTATTCCTGCGAATAAAGCAAAAACAATTAAGGGTTCAGCCCAAGAGAATTTGTCTGAATCAGCTAATCTATCTAAAAATTTACCTCGTTTTCTACCATGATATCCTACTTGAACTATTTCATCATAATTTCTAACAATATCTTTTCTCATTTTCTGTAAATCGCCTATTTTTTCATAAGCTATAACCCTATCTTTTCTATTTGATTTTTTATTTTCTAAAGAGTTATAATGTTCTCTTGTATATTTTATTTGATCATCAATAACGGCTAACATTTCCCTTTTACTTGGAGCATATATAGGATATTTAAAATCGTCTGATCTTTTTTCTGCTATTTTAAAATGCTCATCAGAATAATGTTTTCTATTTACCCAATTCATATATGCTCTTTTAATTCCTAATTCAACTCCTCTTTCACCTGCACCAGTAAAATCCTTGGCATATCCTCCAGATAATCTATGAGATTCATCAAATTTTTCATTATAATCTCTTTCTTTTCTTATTCCTTCTCTAGCTTTTTCAGGAGAATATCTTTCTCCTAATCTTGGCGGTAGAATTAAATATTTTCCACCTTCTCCTTTTCTATAGTCCTCTTTATGTTTTTTCCAAGCATCTCTTCCAGAATCATCAGAATGTTTATTTCCTCTATTTGCTCTCGTCTCTTTTTTTGCCATATTATCTCTAAGTTTTTATTATTTATAAATTATTCCTTTGCTTTTTCCCACATGTGCTCAAAAAAACCATTATAGGATGCAGAAATGTCTTCAGAGCGAATTAATATTCCTGATGGCTCATCACCTTTCCAATTAATTATTCCAACTTTATCTTTGAAAATGTGAGTATTTGGAGGAAGTGGAAAATTAAAAAATCTTTTTTTAGTTATTGATGTGGCTTTTACTAATTTTCTTGTTTTCTCACTATATATTCCTTTAGAAGTTATCTTTTTTTCTTTTCTTAGTTGTTTTACAGCTCTAAAAACTTTTTCTGATGCAATTTTATATTCATCAGGATCTTCAACTGAAAAAAATCTATAGATATCTCCTTTTTTTGCATCTTTGAATAATTCAAACATTAGTGTTTTTATCCCTTTATATGATTTAAAAAATTCAACTCCTTCTTCAGCGCTTCTTTTTTGTAAAGCTCTTAATTCAGGAAGTAATCCTTCATATTCTCTTTTTTTAGTATCTATATAATCTAAAATTGTTTCTGGTTCAGCAGCCTTATAATATTTTACCTGACTTTTTTTAATATATGAGATTAAACCTCTTTCAATTAAAGAATTAATTGCATTATAAACTGCAGAGCTTTGCAATTTTGTGTTAGCGATTACTTGTCCAGCTTTTGATTCTCCTGAT
>Ga0208375_1003030_pt1 | contig 14834 bp, 11 predicted proteins | sample RifOxyD1_FD_184038 | JGI IMG/M metagenome (GOLD analysis project Ga0208375, IMG submission 184038) | Soil microbial communities from Rifle, Colorado - Rifle Oxygen_injection D1 (SPAdes) | ecosystem: Environmental > Terrestrial > Deep subsurface > Rock core/Sediment | place: Rifle, Colorado... | reverse complement strand
GGTTCCTATAATACAAAACAGTACCTCTCATGGTACTGTTTTTTTGTGGGTGGCCATCACAACGCGGGCTTGCATTTTAGATGCATTCAAAAACCTATGGTCCCATACTAAACCCTTCAAATATACAAATTATCTTGTTGCGAGTCACGTCGCAGAATAGTGAGGAACCTGTATCACGAAGGACTTAATCAAGAGACCTGTGGCATCCACATTCTCTTTCTTTTCTTTCTCTTACTAACAGCTTAATTTTACAACAAAATGAAATACATTGGTATAGATATGAGCAAGGATACCTTCCATGCTTGTTTTGACGATGGGAAAGTTGAGGTTTTTAAGAATACACGCGATGGAATACAGACATTTGAACGAGTAGGCAAAGGAAAAGAACATAAGAAGAAAGAAACAATAATTGGCATAGAAGCGACAGGAGTTTATCATCATCTCTTCTGTCTTACAGTAAGTAAGAACGGTTGGACAGTAATGATAATCAATCCACTCCTTGTGTCTCAAATGATTCGAGACGGTCTTCGTATGGTTAAAAATGATGTTAAGGATGCGCGTATTATCCGTGAAGCAGTAATGCAAGGCAAGGGATATAGATTCACTGACACAAGTGAAATTCTAGCTCTTAAAGCACTTGTATCTGAACGAGCTGATCTTGTAGAAATGCGAGGAGATCTTAAACGTAGACAACATGCCCATGAGATGAGAGAGGTTGCGTGTGATACTTCACTTCATGATAGCTATGGAACAACCTTTGTTACTTTAACCAAAGAAATCAAGATAATCGAGAAACAAATGAAGTGTATGGTTCCAGAAACTCAAGAACTACTTCGTTCCATTCCTGGTATTGGTATTACTGCTTCAGCACTTCTTGTAGCTTTCGTTGGTGATATTAAACGTTTCGATCATCCTGATAAATTAGTTGCTTACATAGGAATAGATCCACGAGTTAAACAAAGTGGGACATCAATACACAGTAAAGGTCCTATTACTAAACGTGGCAATGCATTACTTAGACATGTCTTGTATCAATCAGCATTTATTGCCAAGAGACACAATTTGGTTTTTGGTCGTTACTATGCAAAGAAGAAAGGTGAGGGTAAACATCATACTTCAGTACTCTGTGCTTTAGAAAGAAAGCTTATCCACACTATATGGGCCGTGTGGAAACGCGGTACTCCGTTTGAAGAAAGGTAAGTAAAGAAAAAGATCCTGAGATTATCAGGGTCTTTTTTGAAATGCTTGACTTCAATATATCTTGTTTTTATTTCTTAGTTTTTATTGAACGCATCTGTACAGTGTGTTGTCATTCCAAACTTGATTTGGAATCTAGTGTCTAGTGTCTGATCCCGTGTCATTCCCGCGCCGTGTCAGGCCATAGCGTAATCGTGACGGCTGGGAGGCTGTGGAACCAGTGTCTTAATAAAACACGAACACTGGATCCCAGGTCAAGCCTGGGATGACATGCATCGGAGTTTAGTAATTCAAAATAATCTAAATTAAATAAGGAGTATTTATACCTCTAACTCCTAACTTCTAACCTCTAACTTGTGTTTGAATTTATCTATGTACATGTAACAAGCTATGTGTTATACTACCTACCTAATAGGCAACTCCACGTTTCTACGGTTTACACACTTGTAGGTATGTGAATTAGGGCTTATTGTTAACAATTAGTTTCTAAATAAATGAATTCAAAACTTTACATCGGAGGCATTCCTTACTCATCAACAAATGATGATCTAAAGAATCACTTCAGTGCAGCTGGAACAGTAGTTTCAGCTCAAATTATTATCGACAAAATGACTAACCGTTCAAAGGGCTTCGGCTTCGTTGAAATGGCTAGTGATGCGGAAGCTCAAAAGGCTATCGAAATGTTCCATGACCAGGAGTTCCAAGGTCGTCGTCTTACAGTTAATGTAGCACGTCCACTAGCTCCTCGTGAGGACCGTCCACGTCGCGCATTCTAATAATTTGCACAAACAAAAAGCACCTGCGAAAGCAGGTGCTTTTTGTTTGTGCAAATTATTAGACAAATTTAAAGATTTAAAAATTTAAAAACGAAAAGTTAAATGCTTAATTCAAAGCATTTACTTTAAATCTTTAAATGTTTATATTTTTAAATCTGACCTATGAGGAAAAATTCTTGATTACCGTCCCCTCCTTTTATATAACAAGGAAATATTTTTACATTTTTTAAACCTAAATCTTCACTTAAAATTTTATATTCTAAAAGAATTTTATCTACAAGACTAGTATCTTTAACAATACCTTTTTTTGTATTCCCTTTTCCAACCTCAAACTGAGGTTTAATTAATAAAAAATAATATGCACCCACACTTCCGAATTTAACAATGTCTTTTAAGACACTATTAAGTGGTATGAAAGATAAATCAGCTACTATAATTCCATATTTTTTATCACTTTTAAAATTACGAATATCCATATTTTCAAACAAAGATACTCTTTTATCCTCTCGTAGCTTTTGATGTAATTGCTCACTCCCGACATCCACTGCATCCACATGTGTTATGCCGTATGATAATAAACAATCGGTAAATCCCCCAGTAGACGACCCAACGTCAAGCGCGGTCTTGCCCTGTATCATCTCTCGTATTTTCTCTGTATTTTTTGAAAATTGAAAATTAGAAACCTGCCTCGCCGGCAGGCGGGTTGAAAATTGCTTGATGTCGGTATTTACGACATCAAACATGGCTCCCTCCAGCTTCTCTCCCCCGCGAGAGACAAACTTTCTTCTAGCTGTTACAACTATTCCATCTGTGTCGCTTACTTGCTTTGTCTGTTTTGTTACAACGATATTATTTATTAAAACACTTCCACTCTCAATTAAACCCTGTGCTTCAGTTCTGCTCTCACAAAGCCCTCGCTTAACTATTTCTTGATCTAGTCTCATAAATATAAAATATTCAATGTTTTAATAATCAATATTCAATGAAATTCTTTGTATCTTGTTTGAATATTGAAAATTGTTTCATTGAAAATTAATTCGGCAAGATAATTTCTTGCCGAATTACTCCCACCCTTTCCTTGCTAACGCATTCTTAGCAGCATCTGTCTCGGCTTCTTGTTTACTTTTTCCCATTCCTTCTGCAATTAATTCTTCACCGAAATAAATACCAACACGAAAACGTTTATCATGGTCTGGCCCCTCCTCATCAATTACTCTATAAGATGGAGTTAATCCATTTATATCCTGAGATTTTTCTTGTACAAAACTTTTTGCATCTCTATATAATCCACGACGAATTATATCTTCTGTTTTTACAAGTAAAGTTTTTGAAATAAAATCTCGCACTGTATCATATCCTTGATCAAGATAAATAGCACCAACGAGAGCTTCATAGGCGTCTGCCAAAATAGAAGACCGTGCGCGTGAGACATCTTTTGCTTCCCCTTTTGATAGTCTCATTAAATCATTAAAAGAAAGTTCGTCCGCTAATTGCCCTAATGTAACAGCATTCACAAGAGCTGAACGATAAGCGGTTAAGTCTCCTTCATTACGCTCCGAATATTTCGCATATAAAAATTCTGTAACAACAAGTTCAAGTACGGCATCTCCCAAAAATTCTAAACGTTCATTGTGTGCCAAACCACTGCGTGGATTTTCATTTATAAAACTACGATGAATAAAAGCTTGGGCTAGTAACTTCCCATCTTTGAAATGTACATTTATTTTATTTTGGAATTCTTCTAGGGTCATATATATTATAAAAATATTCAATGTTTTAATAATCAATATTTAAACAAACACAGATATGTATTTATTTTGATTATTGAAAATTGTTTCATTGAATATTTTCTTTTGCCTTTTCAAGGGCCTTACTAATCAGCGGTTTTATATCATCATACATCCGCAAGTTAGCAACCTCATGTTCTTCAAACCATTTCGCTTCATCCAAGCCCCCTTTCTTTTCTAAAACAAGCGGAGTGTAATTTGACTCTGCTAAATAATAAACAACATGTTTAACCACTTTCCCTTCCTCTGGTTTATTAGCAATATATTCATTTTCACCAAGAGTTGTTGTTAAAGTTACATCTATGCCGATTTCACTTTTAATTTTTCTAACAGCCAATATTTCTATTGCTTCTTCGCCTTCAATTTTTCCTTTTGTTAAAGTCCAATAACCAAATACATCGTGAACTAATCCGACGTAACGCTTACCTTCGTGATTACTCAATACAACAGCACCAACCAATCTCTCATGACGCATTAATTCTTTCTCGACTTTCTTTGTAATTTGGTCTTTGCCCGGCTCACCCATTTCTTTATAAATTGCACCAAGTACTCCGTTTATAAATCTACCTGATGTCTCTCCACCAAAAGTTTTGGCAAGTTCTATAGCTTCATCTATTGCCACTTTTGGTGGTACCTGTGAGCGGTCTCCAAAAAGAAGCTCGCATAATCCTAAGCGTAAAATATTTCTATCGACGTCTCCGATTTTATCTAATGGCCAGTCTGGTGCAGCACGAACAATAATATCATCTAATGTGATACGTCGGCTCAAACATTCTTTTACTAAAACTTCAGCAAAAGTTATATCTTTTATATCTTCACCGAATTCAGAACTTATACGTTTTAAAACTAAAATAGCTTCCGGCAATGCTATGTCGAAAGCGCATCTTTGATCTATTTCAAAGAGTGTTTGTAGGACGAGTGATCGTGCTATGTGGCGGGTACTCATAAGTTTTGAAGGAGCTTGGGGGAGATTTAAATGTTTAAAGATTTAAATGTTTAAAGGTGGTTAATTTCAAATGTCTTATCATTTTAGTTTTTAAATCTTTAAACTTTTAAATTTGTCTTAGCCTTGATATTAATAACTTTTTTACCACGATACATTCCACAAGCGTCGCAGACGCGGTGAGGAACTTTCATAGCGCCACAGCTTTTACAAGCAACAATGTTAGATGCTTTTAGTGCGTGGTGTGAGCGACGGTTAGCCGTATGCGCTCGTGTGTGTCTCATTCGTACTACCATAATAGATATATTCTACATTATTTAGCTGTTTTTTGCAACATCCACATCATATTTACAGACCTGCCTTGCCGGCGAGGCGGGTTTAAATATTTAAAAGACACAAAACACAACCAATAGATAATTTACTTATTTTACGAAGGCCTTGCCTTCGTAAAATAAGTTTTAAATCTGGGCACTAGTAGCTTATTTGCATTTATGATACACTACTAAATATTAATATTAACTTCTAATACTATGTCCACCATAACAGTACCATTAACCCCTGAATTAGACCTCTTTATAAAAGAAGAGCTGAAAGAAACTTTTTCGAGTAAAGCTGAGCTTGTTCGACAGGCTTTGCAATTTTACAGAACCGAGCTTGCTGTTAGACGTATTATGCAAGCAAAACGAGAACCTAGCTTAGCTGGTAACTTAAAAGATTTAATTAAACAAATTAATTAAATCTTTTAAAATTTTATGGAAGTGTTATATAAACCAACTTTTGTTAGAAGAATTAAAAAATTACCAAAAAGGTTGCAAGTAGAGGTTTTTGAAAAAATTGAATTACTTAAAATTGAACCAAATAGCCCAGCATTAAAAATTCATATACTCCACGGAAAATTTAACGGGTTATATGCTTTCTCGGTAAGCTATGAATATAGAATAATTTTTGAATATCAAGGTAAAAATAAAATCATATTATTAGATTTTGGTGACCACGATATTTATAAGTAAAATATATAAAAGCTAAAGTTAACACATACAGTGCGCACAGGTCTTGCCTGTGCTGAATTTACGAAGGCCTTGCCTTCGTAAAGAACCAGATTAAAAGATTAAAAGATCTCACTGTGTGTTCCAATATCTATAACAATCAGAACTAGCTCTTTTTTAATTATTTGATATACCAATAATAAATCCCCTCTTATGTGGCATTCTCTATAAGCTGAGAACTCGCCGTTTAATTTATGGTCTCTATATTGTGACGGTAAAGATTTTCCTTGAGAAATCAGGTCTACAACAACATCAATTTCTGGAAGCTTAATATCGCCATTTTTAACAAATTTCTTAACAGATTTTTTGTAAGCTTTAGAAAAATGAATTGTATACATACTTTTAATTTACTGCCCAAAAATAACAGAATGCATCTCCTTTGCATTTTTATATCCTTTTGCTTTTAAAGCTTCCTTCACCTCTCTATCCCATTCCTCACGTATTTCTTTTGGATTACGAGATAACCTAAAAGGTATGCCCTGTTCAATTACCACTTGATTAAGGAACATTTTAACAGCACTAGACATGTCCAAACCTAAAGCTTTTAATGTTTTATTTGCTTCTCTTTTTGTTTTTTCTTCAATTCTTATACTTAATGTTGATGTTATCATATTATGAGTGTATTACATTGTACATACAATGTCAATACAAACAAATTTATGATTACATAAATTTTAATTTCTAATTTTCAACCCGCCTTGCCGACGAGGCAGGTTTTCAATTTTTAATGAAATTAACTCAATTTTTATTAGGTTACTGTGAATTACGAAACTCCTATTTGTGTCTTTCCAACGAAAGTTGGAATCCAGTGTTATGCTTTAAAATTTAGACACTGGATCCTGATTTTCATCAGGATGACAACTAAGATACAAGAGTTTCGTAATTAAAAGTAGGTTAATTAGAAATAAGACCTTAGATATTTTGTAACTATAATTTACCAAGGCCTAATTCACCTAATTTCTAAGGTCTAATAAAATTCAATTCAGCACTTTAGTATTTTATTAGGTCAATTAGAAATCACCGCCTTGGCGGGATAAATTAGACCTTAGATATTTATTACGGTGTAGCTGTTGGGTCAACAGTAGGTAACGGAGTTGTATCAACTATTGGTGCAATAATTGGTGTTGTATCTATTGCTGGGGATGTTACTGGAGTTGGGTCTATGGTAGTTGTAGTGGTTGCTGTATCTGTTGTGATTGTTGGTGGAATTACTGGATCTGTAGCGGTAACAATTGGGGCAGTAGTTGTAGTGTCTGTTGTTGTCGAAGCCGTAGACTGCGAAGTCGTAGGTGCTGAGGACGAAGTTCCTGACGAAGGAAGGACAGTAGTCGAAGCACTGGTGGTTGTATCAGTACTAGTTGCTGTTTGCTGATTGCTAATCGCTCCCCCTGTAGTTGATGTCCCTGCAACTATTCCGGTAACACCTGAACTACTTAATATTTGTGATAGTTGATCTTTATTTATACAAACATTATCGAGACATAAAATTTTCCCAACAATACGTCCATTTTCATCAATCGACCAGCTCCCATTAGCAGAGGCAAGAGATTTAATATTGATGATTGATACTCCATTAGCATTAAGGTCTATGTTACCTAGAGTAAGCATACCTGTAGTTGTGGCATTTCTTCCTGCGAGGTCTAGTTTTTGATTACCGTTCTCTACTAGCATAAGTACTCTGTCTTTACCTGCTTCGTAATCAGAGAGAGCACGACCTATAGAGCGACCTTCTCCTGTTAGCTTCATAGCATAGCCTGGCATAGTAGAGGAGACTGTTAGATAGTCTCCACGTTTTACTTCACCATTTTCTGTAGTTACTTTTACTGGTACACGTCCAGAGAAAGCTACTGGTACTCCGTTAGGAGTGTTAGAGCCTAATACTATACCTGAGTTAGTAGAGACTACTCCTACTGCTTCGTAGCCACTTAATGCTTTACGGACAGTGGACATCTGATAGCTGGTAGTAGGTAGTGAGGAGTTAGTAGTGGATGCAGTAGAAGTTGCATTTGTATTACTACTTGCTGATTGCTGATTACTACTTACTCCCCCTGCATCCCAAGCTACTGTATTAGTAGAGAAAGCTACTACTGTACCAGCGTCTACTGCTTCACTAGCTGGGAAGTTCTCTGCTATATCTGCTGCAGAGTCTATGTCAAAGCCTTGCGCTCGTATCCTACCGGATACTCGCAGTAATTCCCCTCCTAGAGAGGTTCCATCATTCCCTATTCCTACTGTACCTAAGGAAGTAAGAGTTAAAGTATTTAGTTTTCCATTAGTTAGATTAATTCTATCTGTGATATTAGAGATTTGGGTAGTTAGAGTAGATACATTAGTATTCATTAGATTGATTATGTTTGAAGTAGTGGATGAGACTTCTATTTGATTGTTGTTTACTAGAGTAAAGAGTGAGGAGATAGAAGTTGAGGCTTGGTTTTGGTTAAAGGTTATGAGGTTAGAGAGGGAGGAGATGGAGGAGGAGGCGGAGGAGAAAGAGGAGGAGAATTCGGAGGAGAGAGTGATGATGGAGGAGGAGGCTGAGGAGAAGTTGGAGTTAGTTGTTGTAATGAAGTTAGAGAGAGTGGAGGAGGATTGTATAGTTATGTTATTTAATTCCTGTGTTGCGTTGATTAAATAGAGAGGTAAGTCAGAGAGATTAGTATCAAAGTACTCCATACCATTGATTGTTGTAGTACCCACCATCTCTGGGAATATTTGTTGTAATTCTTGAGCGATGAAGCCAGAGGTACGACGAGCTTGTGTTGAAGTAGAGTAACCAGTAAGAGAGTTGTAATTAAATGTTACAGGGCGAAGGCCTACTATTTTAGATAGAGCGCTACTACCATCTGTGATGAGATTGGTAACATTGTTTTTCAAGCGGGAGTCAGAGTAGTTTGTGAAGGCGGTGTAGCCGTTTGCAGCGGGTTGGCCGTTTACTTGAAGGAGATAACTTGGACTTGCTCCAGTGCCAATACCAACATTTCCAACTCTAAAAACATATTGAGATGCATTGAATTCCATTCCTTTGTTGGCGGTGTTTCCATCATTACCGGAACTGAGAGAAACACCATCTGCTAATACAAGCGGTGAGGCTACAGAAAACATTTGATTCGCATTAGCTTGTGTAGTCTTCACTTGAAATGGTGCCCATGACCCTCCTGATCCAATAGTGACATTCCCTCCCATTGGGTTTAGTAATAGAGGGCGGGCACCGGCTGAAGCTCCTTCTTTGTAGGACTGGATGGATGCTAAATCGCTGGAGGACGAAGGCCCCATGAAGATTAAGTTACTTGTCTGACCTGTCGCTGCTTGGACACGAAAACCGTTACCATCATTGTAAGCTTTATCTGCGACGACAGTTAGAATTCCACCTGGTGCTGTGGTTCCGATGCCGACGTTGCCGCTTTCATTAATACGCATCTTTTCTCCCAAACTATCATTTAGTCTAGTAGAAAAAGACATATAACTATGTGAACCATTACCAGTATCACGATTTGCTACTGCTATTTGACCAAAAGAATTGAGGGCATCTGATGTTGCACCAAATGCAATGGCAGTACCATAGTTTGCTGTAACACCGCTTGGGTTTGTCAGTGTAATAGCATTAACAATACCTGCACCAGCTGCACTTACATGGAGTTTTGTTAGCGGACTCGCAGTTCCAATCCCGACCTTGCCGGTACTCATTATTCTCATTTTTTCGTTGTATGCGCTTCCGTCGTATATTTTGAACGCCAAGTCACTTAGATTTCCCGTCGTGTTCGTAGTGATGCTCTCTATCCCGGCATTTGGAGTCGCATCGGTTGTCGCGTCGGGACCGAAGGCCAATCGCGCCGTACTCCCAACTGCATTCGTCCCTGAGTTCGTAATCCATATGTCACCGCCCAAAGCACCAGTTGCAGATTTATTAACATGAAACTGCCCAGCAAAAGGATTCGTCGTCCCGATGCCGACGTTGCCTGCGGCATCAATCCTCATTCTTTCATTAGCCGCAGCATCCGCACCGGTTATAAAATTTATTACACCGGCGGCGTTCACTGCCTGCAAGGTAACTCCCCCGGCCCCTGCATTATAAACATATGCCTTATTGGTACGAGTAGTACCCGAGCCAGAGCCGTCCGTTCCAAAATATACATCACTAGTACCGGCAATATACCGAGTAAAAGATGAGGCACTTGCCCCGGTATTTGGATTTTGCACCAATAAGTTCAAACCCCCATTAGTATCCTGATAAAGATGTAGTTTTGATGTAGGCCCCGTCGTCCCGATGCCGACGTTGCCGCCGTTTGGATTCAGAGCCAAATTATAATTTGTTGCAAGATTTGTGGAATTAGTAGCTTGTATCCAAGCATAAGTGGTGCTTACATTCATTCCAAAATCCAATGTTTCTCCGTAAGTGGCACCACCCGGTTGTAATCGCAGGATACCTTTCTGTGTGGTACCGCTTGTCCCAGGGATACCTTGACCAGTAGTACTAACTCCAGTATCAACTTGTAATTTTTGAACTGGCCCCGTCGTCCCGATGCCGACGTTGCCTGTAGATGTCATGACAATTCCAGTTGCATTCGCGCCAATTCCAGTTGCTCCATTACTATTTGTAATATACAAATAATCTGTCGTGTCATCTATACCCATCTTATATTCCACTATGCCCGGTTCATGAAAACGTATTCCAATATCACCCCCACCATTAGCGCCGTATAATTCAAGTTTCTCTCCTGGTGCTGTTGCTCCGATTCCGACGTTGCCAGTACTGGTGATTCTCATTCTCTCTTCTGGAATTGCACTGCCACCACTTATCGACGTAAGGAAACTTAGGTACCCAGCAAAGTCAGCATTTCCAGTTCCCTCTTTAGCGCCGACAATCTTAGCCCAAGAATATAAAGAGCCATTCCCTGAATATCCTCTACCGCCCAGCGTGATAGAACCTCCTCTATTTTGATTATGTCCGTTTCCAACAGCAGGTACATCATTAGCCATCAGAGCCAACATGCCTCCCGTTCCAGTCTTGTCATTACCTTCTATCTCGAGATATCCATTTGTGTATGGATAATCTGTGACCTGTGTACCCGAACCTAGGATATGCAATTTGTTTTGTGGTCCCGTCGTCCCGATGCCGACGTTGCCGCTGCTTCTCATTGTCAAGATGTTTGGAGTAGTAGAAGCGGAGAATATAAGGTTTCCATTCGGAGCGTCGTATATCTCGCGGAAGTCATAGTCGGCACCCGATGTCGAGCCGAAATCAAGAAAGGCGCCGGTGCTGGCAAATCCTGACTTTAAATCGATGCCCGGATACCCAGAGATTATGCCCATATGCACGCCAGCGACGCTTGGCGTAGTGTCCAAGGTCCCGGAGACAGTAAGGTTGCTTTCCGGTCCCGTCGTCCCGATGCCGACGTTGCCGCCGTTTTGGATTCTCATGACTTCGGTGGCATTTTGAAGAAACTGGATGCCGTTGACCAGTCCATCGCCTCTTGTGCTTCCTCCAAGGAATATCCTGCCGCCGGTGGCAGAATAGTCTGTAGCAGGTATACCACCGACTAGATGAATGCCGTAACCACTATTATTTGAGCCTACCACAGTCTCTGTACCCACTGCTCCGAATTGTATGCTCTGCGTTGTACCGGCAAGCACCTCAAGTTTCGCCCCCGGCCCCGTCGTCCCGATGCCGACGTTGCCGCTCATTATCACTGCTCCGTTTGCGCCGAAGGTATCGGTCGCGCTATCACTGATGGCATGCAGAGTTCCTTCCGCATCAAAGACAAAGCGGGCTGTGCCGAAGTTTCTTACGGCCAGCAGGTTTCCGTCTGCTCCGACAACTGTTTGACCGGTTCCGGTTTTAACGGCGGAATCGAGCGTCAGAACTCCAATCGCCGATGTCGTTTTTACAGTATCAGCCGCTTCGCCTAAAAATCCCCTGAACCAGAGAGCGTGTCCAGCGCTTCCGTCCGCATCCTTTTGTCCGATTATCCTTAATCCTCCCGAATCCGGTTCCGCTTTTAAAAAACTGGCAAACGTGTCTGTTTCAAAACCGTTGTCAGTCATGCCATGGGCTGTATCCGAGCTTTTCAAGGCAAATATTTCATTATCATTCGCCAACTGGTTAATTGTGAGGCCCTGGGTCATGTTGCCATTGGAGGTGTCCCCAAAAAATACATTTCCAGAAGCGACTTCCAGCTTCGCGCCGGGAACCGTGGTCCCGATGCCGACGTTGCCGCTTGTTGCAACAACCAAGTCAGGTTGATTCCCAGCGCGGGCCTTCAGTCGCAAGGCCGTCCCGCCAGGCTCGGCTGTTATCGTCCCCATAGAGTCAGCTTGTCCCACATACACTCCGTTTAGAGTTGCGACTCCAGTTGTTGTAAGTGCTCCGGCCACATCTAGCTTGACCGCGGGATTCGTCGTCCCGATGCCGACGTTGCCGGCTGTATTAATAGTCATTCGAGTTCCGTCTACTCCACCAAATGAGTAACCAGTCGCTCCAGTTTGATTTCCATAAAAGCCAAGCACCCCAGTTGAAACACTTCTTCCAATGTCATAATTATATGTAGACTCATTGTTACCAAGTCTAAGTTGTACGGACTTTGTATTGGAACCGTCAATAACGCTGAGCAATTGGCCCGGCCCCGTCGTGCCAATTCCCACATTCCCACCTGCTTGAATAGTCATCTTTGATCCAAGTGTTCCTGCATTATTGGTGTAAAAATCAAGTTGACCGCTTGGCGAAGATGCACTCCCAGTACTGATTGTACCCGTAATTTCTGCAACTCTTTTCTCACCTGTTGCATTCGTAGCCCCCCAAGTAATCGCACCAACCGCTCCTGCATTTGTTGTTGCCCCTGTCGTCAATTGTAACAATGACTGAGCATTGGCTGTCGTCCCAGCATTGTGAACCTGTAACAATTGTATTGTTCCACCATCTCCTATGGTAGCTGGTGCTGCCGTGCCAATGGCAACAATACCGTCTTTTGTAATTCTCATGCGCTCAGTTGGTGCAGTGTCTGGATTTGTAACAGAACGAGTCGCAAAGAAAATATCAGATGCTGTGTATCCAGCATTATCAGTATTAACGGCACCAATGACTGCTGGGGAAATAGCATTCGCTCCATTGTACCCAAGACCAATTTGAACTAAGGAACCAGCGCCTGAAGTATTACCAGATAGCCACATACCAAGATTGCTACCGATTGTCGTCCCCGTAGTTTGTGCAATTTCTAATTTCGCCTCTGGTGCCGTCGTCCCGCCGATGCCCACATTGCCGCTCGTATCTATCGTCAAACGATTGGTGTTATTGTCGCTGACGATGAATTTGCCCTGGCCCTCTCCAGCGCTGCCTCCGGACGAAAACAGCATCCAGTCGTGCCCGCCTGATATGGCGCGGCTGTCGATGCGCATCGCCGCGCCGAACGGTGAAGATCCGTTGGCCGCCGCTATTATCTGTGCATCGTTTAAGCTTGAAACATTGGCCGCTGATTGCACGACTAACGCTCCGAGTGGCGTCGTCGTCCCGATGCCCACGTTGCCAGTTCCTGATATCCTCATCACTTCAGCGAGTGCTGTTGCATTAATGTATGAACTAAATCGCATTGAATAATTTCCTGCGGTATCCCTCACATTTTCTATTCTTCCTGTATGTGTTCCGCTGGTATACGTGTCAAAGTTTATACCGACGCCAGCCCCATTGTTTAGAGTATCTGCGTTGGTCAATAAAAGTGGATATGTAATAGTACTAGCAGTTGTATTGAGAACTTCAAGTCTCGCTCCTGGACTCCCTGTCCCTATACCGACGTTGCCACCAGTTATAGTCATCGCCGTAGATGGCGCAGTATTTACCGCTCCTGTATTAAAAGAAATAACTCCAGGGCCACCATTGTTCGGATACATCATTATTTCTGCTGTCCCAAGACTCACGCTATCAATAGTCCCAGCCGAAGCGGATGTTCGATTATAGTTAGAAGACATCGAGAAATAATCTTGAATGCCGTAGTAATTATTTTGTACTCTGCCGAAGCTATTTCCGGTAACCCAAATCGATTGACCATATACACTAGAATATATATCTCCAGCCACTTGTAACTTAGTTCCTGGATTCGTCGTTCCAATTCCAACATTCCCACCAGTTTTTATGAAGATTCCCTTAGCACTCGTACCAGCAGAAATAGCAGCCGAGTCATCTGTCATTATTGCAATATTCTGTTCAGCGTTATATGCACCAATCTGAAGTGTTGAAGGACGACTTGCATGAGTATTCCCAAATCCCAAAATGTTGAACGAGGTGCCGTAACGATTACCTGCAACATATGTAGTTGCACCTGCCGCATCACCCGATGCTTGAGTACCCAACAAATTCAATAGAGTCCCCGTTGTTGCCTGTACGTCTAGCTTCGCCCCTGGACTCGCTGTCCCCACTCCAACATATCCACCCTCTGGATTGATTGATAAATTAGCCACTGCAGTCAACTGACTATTTGTTCCTTGAATAGAGGCGACGCCTGCGGAATAATTTGGTTTGATGACTACTGCTCCATCACCGTTCACTGATGTACCAACTACAAATGTATTAGCCCCACCAGTACCAACGACATGGAGCTTCGCCCCCGGCGTCGTCGTCCCGATGCCCACATTCCCTCCCGTTGGATTTAATAAAAGATGAGCTTGTCCTGTTTGTAAAACAGTAGAGCCATCTGATGATTGACGACCGAGATAGGAGCCAAATGAGCCAATAGCTAATTTACCAACAGATAAATTATCGTTGAGATTAATATTACCTGCTACCGTAACTGCTCCAGTAAAATTCGCTGCACTCGAAATCGTCTGCCCGTTGATGAGTCCAGAAGTAATAGCACCAGAGGAGATAGTACCTATGTTCACTAAATTACCAGATGCATCAATTCTTTGTGTTCCTCCAGTTGCTCCAGTATTAATTCCAGTAGTACCGTTAAGAGTAGTACCAGTGATTGTATTCGCTGTAGATACTTTGAATTACGAAACTCCAATTTATCCACTTTCCTAAACAACACCAAACACACTACAGTTTTCTGTAATTCTTCAAAAGATTAGTTTTTTCATTCAACAATTAACTCTAGCTAAG
>Ga0208375_1003029_pt1 | contig 14836 bp, 19 predicted proteins | sample RifOxyD1_FD_184038 | JGI IMG/M metagenome (GOLD analysis project Ga0208375, IMG submission 184038) | Soil microbial communities from Rifle, Colorado - Rifle Oxygen_injection D1 (SPAdes) | ecosystem: Environmental > Terrestrial > Deep subsurface > Rock core/Sediment | place: Rifle, Colorado... | reverse complement strand
TTAACCTTCTTGCTTATACAATTGACTCTCTGACATGGGAAAATAAAAACAAAGGCAAAAATGAAATTTTATTGACAGAGATGGAACATCATTCTAATTTAGTTCCATGGCAGCAGTTAGAAAAAGCTTTTGGATATAAATTAAAGTTTATTCCTATTAAAAAAGACTTAACTCTTGATTATAATCAGGCAAAAAAACTAATAAATAAAAATACAGCTATTGTATCTATTTCAATGATTTCCAATGCTCTTGGAACACAAAATGATGTTAAATCCTTAATAAAGTTAGCAAAAAAACATAAAGCAATAACTATTGTTGATGCAGCTCAGGCAATAGCACATAAAAAAATAAATGTTAAAGAGTTAGATTGTGATTTTTTGGCTTTTTCAGGACATAAAACTTTTGCGCCTTTTGGTATTGGAGTTTTATATGGAAAATATAAACTATTAGATAAAATGAGGCCTTTCCATTTTGGAGGAGATATGATAGAATCAGTAAGTTTTAATTCTTCAACATTTCAAATTCCCCCATATAAATTTGAAGCAGGAACCCAAAATATTACAGGAGCAATTGCCCTTGGAGAAGCGATAAGTTTCATTAACAAAATTGGAATAAAAAACATAGAAAATTATGAAAGTAATTTAACAAAATATACATATAATAAACTAAAAACAATAAAAGGAATAACAATTTACAAACCAAAAAACTCACAAAATATTATTTCATTTAATTTAAATGAAATTCACTGCCATGATGTTGCGCAAATTCTTTCAGATAAATTTAATATCTGCATAAGAGCAGGCCATCACTGTGCAATGCCTTTAATGACAAAATTAAAAATAGCTGGAACCTGCAGAATATCTATAAGCATTTACAATACAAAAGAAGATATAAATAAGTTAATCTCTAGTTTAATAAAAGTAAAAGAGGTTTTTGAAAAATGACAGAAGAAAAATTATTCATAAAAAACCGCAAAAATCAAAACATCTCTGTTTTAATTGAAATTCCAAAAAGCCAAAAAGGATTGGCATTTGTAATACATGGACTTGGAGGAAGAAAAAATCAACCACATATAAGAAAAATAAGTAAAGCTTTTATAGATAATAATATCACAACAATAAGTTTTGATACTACCAATTCATATGGGGAAAGTGATGGAGATTTCCAAGATGCAACAATAACAAATTATTTGCAGGATTTAGAAGATGTAATTAACTGGGCAAAAAAACAAAACTGGTACAAAGAACCATTTTATCTTGCAGGACATAGTTTGGGAAGCGCATGTATTATTATTTATGCAGAAACTTTTCCCCATGAAATTAAAGCATTAGCACCAATTTCAACAATTGTATCTGGAAAATTGAGTTTAGAAACAAAACGGAATGGAGATTTAGAAAAATGGGAAAAAGAAGGAATAAGACAGTGGACAAGTAATTCTGGAATTATAAAAAGACTTAAGTGGACCCATATCCAAGATCGTCTTAAATATGATGTCTTGGAAAAAATTGATAAAATAAAAATGCCAGTAATTTTAATTGTTGGAGAAAATGACACATCAACTCCTGTCCAGCATCACAAAATACTTTTTGATAATTTAAATTGTAATAAAGAAATGCATATAATTAAAAATGCAGATCATAACTTTAGAGGGGAAGATGAAGAAAAAAACCTAAATGAACTAAACATGCTGTTAAAAACATGGATTAATAAATTAAAATGACAGAACTATTATACTTAAAAGATTCTTACATGAAAGAATGTGATGCAGAAGTTGTAGAAATAAACAAAGAAGACTCCACAATAATCCTAGATAAAACAATTTTTTATCCTAAAGGTGGAGGACAGGAATGTGATAAAGGTGAAATAGAAACTCCAGATGGGAAAATAAGAGTAATATGGGTTGATAAAAAAGATGGTAAAGTAAGACATGAAGTTGATGATATTGGATTAAGTTTAAAACCAGGGTCAAAAATTAAATGTAAAATAGAATGGGAAAGAAGATACAAGCTAATGCGTTCTCACACAACAACACATATTTTAGCAGAAACAATTTTCAGGCAGACAGGAGCTTTGATTACTGGAAATAACATGGATTTAGAAAAATGCCGAATTGATTTCAGCCTTGAAAATAACGATGCAGAATTGATGAAAAAAGCAGTAGAAGATTCCAATAACATAATAAAGCAAAATCTACCAATAAAAATAGAATTTATGTCAATAGAAAAAGCTGAAAAAATACCACAACTTTCAAAGCTTGCAAAAGGTCTTCCTGAAAGTTTAAAAGAAATAAGAGTTGTTAGCATTGGAGATTATGATATTCAGGGAGATGGTGGAACACATGTTAATAATACAAGTGAAATAGGAAAAATAGAATTTATCAAAGTAGACAATAGAGGAAAGAACAACAGGAGGATTTATTTTAAAATAATTGATTAAATGAAACTAGATATTTACAAAGAACACATACTGGACTTGTACAAACATCCCCATAATTTTGGAGAAATAGAAAATCCAACACATAAAGCAGAAGCTTTCAATGCTTTATGTGGAGACCAGATAAAAATAACTATATTAACAGAAAAAAATATAATTAAAGATATAAAATTCCAAGGGTATGGCTGTGCAATCTCAATAGCAACAGCTTCAATGCTTACTGATAAAATAAAAAATCTTGAAATTGAAAAAGTAAAAAATCTTTCCAAAGATGAAGTTATAGCAATGCTTAAAATACCAATATCTCATCAAAGGCTTAAATGTGCCTTGCACTCTTTAGATGCAATTAAAAAAGCTTTGAACAAATAATTATAATCCATCAGAAAGCTCAACATCAATTCCTAGAAATTTTACAGCTCTATCAACAAAATTAAGGCTTAAATTATTTTTATGGATATATTCTAAAATAAAGCCTTTTGTAACAACAATTTTACTAGGATCTTGTTCATATTGAATAGCTCCAAATCTTTTAATTTCTCCCTCTAAAGCACAATTTCCATCCCAATCTTTTAAAGTTTGATTATTAAAAAAATAATCTGAGATAATATCTTCTCTATCTTTAAGTTTAAAATCAAATGAAGCATAATGGTCTCCTTTTTCTCTATATTTTTCCCTTTCTTCCCTACTTAACCTTTCAACAGTAGCTGGAACACCTACATCTCTTCCAGCATCAGTACTCCATAAATACTTAGATGTACTAATCCATTCATTCCTAATGCTTATTGGATTCCTCATAAAAAACAATATGCCCTCTCATATTTAAAGAATATGGCGTTATATTAAATATATTAGAAACTTTTTTATACTCACACTTAACTATTGTTAATATAAAATGCTTGAAATAAAAGACTTACATGTTGAAATAGAAGAAGACGGAAAAAGCAAAGAAATCCTCAAAGGTCTAAACTTATCTGTAGAAAGGGGAAATGTTCATGCCTTAATGGGACCTAATGGAAGTGGAAAATCTACTTTAGCAAATGTAATTATGGGTAATCCAAAATATAAAATAACTAAGGGAGATATTTTGTTTGAAGGAAAATCAATAATTAACTTAAATGTTTCAGAAAGAGCAAAATTAGGTATTTTCTTAAGCTTTCAGTATCCTCAGGAAGTAGAAGGAGTTACAATAAGAAATTTCTTGAGAACTTCCTACAATTCATTAAAAGAAGAAAAATTATCAGTTCTAGATTTCAAAATTTTAATGGATGAAAAATCAAAACTCCTTAATCTTGAAGAGAATTTTTCAGAGCGTTATCTAAATAAAGGATTTAGTGGAGGAGAAAAAAAGAAATCAGAAATGCTGCAATTATCAATTATTAATCCGAAACTGGCAATATTGGATGAAACAGATTCAGGATTAGATATCGATGCATTAAAAACAGTAGCAGATTCTATAAATAGATTAAAAAAAGAAAATCCAGAAATGACAGTTATTATAATAACTCATTATAAAAGAATTTTAGAATTCATAAAACCAGACAAACTTTCAATTATGATTAAAGGAAAGATAGCTTTAGAAGGTAATGCAGATTTAGTTGATCATTTAGAAGAAAAAGGATATTCTTGGATAGAGGAAGAATAGAAAAATTTAAGGAATATTTAAAAAGAATTCTTCACCTAATAAATCTTCATAAGCTTGAGCTAATCTAAAAGCATCATCATATGCCCTTCTATCCACAATAGTCAAAGAAGGTCTAGTCATCATATCAATAATGACTTCATTTGCTTGATAAGAATTCAAACCTATACTAGTAACTCCTTGAGTATAAACTGCTCTTGTATAATTGGAAAGGGGAGAATTAGCTGGCCAGCTAAGTGGTACATCTCTAATCTCACAATTAGGGAAAATTTCCATGGCAGTACTCTCTAATTTGGAAAAAACATCATTAATTTTTCTAAGTTCTGAATCTTTGCTTACTATTTTCACCATAAGAAAACATTGTATTAATTATATTTAAATATTTATGTAGCAAATTGATAAACTATGTTATAAATAAGGCATACAGAAGTGTCCACTATATTTTATTGAGGGTTTGAACAAGAGGTCTTAATTTAAGAAATTATTTGATTTCTATTTTATCCATATTATCTGGTTTGTTAACATTTTCTTGAATTAATGTGGGTAACTTTTGGCAAAGAGGAAGTATCTTATTAACAAATTTGTTTAATTTTTCTCTTTTTGATTCTATATGGTGGCTGTTTAAATAAAGAGAAAACCATTCAAAAGGCATTATAGTAAACTCAAACCCTTCAATTTTAACATTATTCTTCTTTACCAAAGCCCCTTTAGAAATCTTATCTCTTTTGATGTTTCCTAAAATTTCATAATAATCTCCTTTGTCTTGCATAAATAGGATATCAATCTTTTTATTGTTATTTCTATAATCATGCTTCCTCCCGTGCAAGTATGTCTTAAATCCTAATTCTTTGAATAGTTTAACAACTTTCATCTTATCTTTTTCAAAAAAAATCAAATCCAAATCCTCATGTTCACTTTCTTCTCCGTAAAATCCGTCAAAAGCAAACCCTCCAAAAGCAAAATAATCAATATTTTCTTTTTTTATTTTATTTATTATCTCTTTAAATTCTTGAAGAGTAAATCTGTAAACTATCTTTTCTTTCATACGACGAGGAATAGACTAAGATTTATAATAATTTATATAGGGAAATATAGTGCCCAGTTATGTCCGAATTATTATAAATTTGTGGGAAGTTTTGTTCCAACAAATTGATAAACTTAATTCAAAGCTCCAGCTTCCTTATGATTTCTTCTTGAGCAATCATGCAACAAAATACTAAAAAATTCTCTTCCAACATCACTTTCTAAATCAATATTATAAACCTGCCCCCTAAAAGACCCTAAATAAGCCATTTTGCCTTTAGTAGATATTCTTCCTTCATAATCATCTCCACTTATATCCCTAGTAACTTCATCATCAATAAACATGATAAAAGCTTCCCTAGCCAATTCCATCTTAGATTCATAACTTAAAGCTGTATTCATTTGTAAGAACGCAGGAATACATAAATTACCTTTATACTCTATGATATAATCTTCATGTCCCATTTAGAATTCTAATTTAAATGGTTTTTATATTTTATTTGCGTTTAAATCCATAAATATCTAAATCAACCTTTCCATTAATAACTTTAACTCCATCATTTCCAAGAAGTTTTATCTTTTGCTTTACTCCTCCACTTCCAGAGTATTCACCTATTCGACCATCACTTTTTACAACTTTATAGCATGGAATATTTTCTAGATTTGTATTTTGTGCCATACATTGCCCAACAAACCTATAAGCTTTAGAATTAACACTTTTTGCAAGTTCCTTGTAAGTTATTACTTTTCCTTTTGGAACTTGCTTTAACTTACTGTAAATTTTCTCTTTTAATTCCATTATTCATATCCAAAAATTTTATTATATGTAGGATGATCAACAATATTTAGTATAAAACAAAATATTTCAATTTTGTTTCCTTCTAATGTATAAAGCATCCTCCAGTAATTAGATAATTCAACCCTATATAAATTTTTTATGCCTATTTTTATTAAATTATTTGGAATAAGCTCTTTCCTTATCGGGTTTCCATATTGTGGGTTTTTCTTTAAAATTTCAATTAATCTTTCTATTGATTTAATTAATGATTTAGACTCTTTATCATTTCTATTTTTTAAGTCAATAAAGCTATCTCTTGCCTGACCTTTCATAAAAACTCTTACTTCTTTCCCAAGAAACATTTATACCTCAATTGTATTTTGAAGCATTTTTCTTAAGTGCTCACTTTCAGTGTAAATCCATTGAACACCTTTTGGTCCGTAAATTATCTTCCCACTTCTCCAAAGATAATCAAGAATTATAATTAAAGTCTGATGCATTATTTTTTTAGGAAGATTTTTCTTAATCTCAGATACTTTCATAGGCATATCTCTATTTTCTTTTAATAATTTCTCAACCATTAAAACAGTAATCAGGTTAGGATATCTTTTTTCTCTTTTTCCATTTATTTCAATCATCTCTAGATCATTAAATTCAATCTTTTTTATAGCCATTTTATATCAATTGATACTAAATAAGCATATTTTATAAATGTTACTGTAACCTAAAATTCTTTATCCATTTCATAATGTTTTACTTCAAACCCTAATTTCTTATACATTTTTATGGCTTTTTTATTTCTTATATTAACACCTAATCGCAATTTCTTTATCTTTTTTTTCTTTAAAATTTTAATAAATTCATTAATAAGCATTTTTCCAAATCCATTTCCCCTAAACTTCTTATATACAAAAATATCATCTATATATCCATAATTTTGATGTTCACTTAGGATAATGCTACAAATCATATATCCGCAAATTTTATCATATTCTATAAATAGTAAGCACCTTTTGGGATTGTTTATTGAATCAGCTAACTCTTTTTTAATCTGGTTGCTAGTTAAATTTATTTTGCATCCAGCTATTTTAGAATATTCTTTTAAACTTTCCCTCTTTATTTCCAAATATTCTTTTAAATCCTCTTTTTTTACCTTTCTAATTATCATTTGCCCAATATTCCTGATTATAAATTAACTAAATTCGACATGTTTTTCATTTTTGGAAACCTTTTCTAAAGGTTTATTCTTAGCCATAAAAGTAAGAACAATCACAATCACAAAAACAGTTATAGACATCATAGGTATTGTTATATAACCAAACTCAAAAACATCTTTAGTAAAACAATCTACTATTCCACTCACAGGACACGGCCCACTGTATCCTATAATCTGCATAATATACTGATATCCTCCAATAAGTATACCAATTATATTCAAACCTAAAACATAATCAAATATTTCTCTGTTCTTTTTTAACAAAGCAACTCCAAGAATAATAACTTGAGGATAAATTAAAGCTCTTTGATACCAGCATAAATCACAAGCCGGAAAGCCAATAACCTCTGAATATACTAGGCTTCCAATTGTAGCTCCAAGAGTTAATATAAATGCAAACAATATTGCATTGTATGTTAAAAATGCTTTAATATTAATAATAAAAATTGGAAGTTTCTTCTTAAATGCTTTATGATAAATAAATGCCAATAATCCTAAAGCAAGGATTATATGTAATAGCAAAGTTCCAAGCCCGGTGAATTTATTTAAAAAATCTTCAAGTGCCATTTTAGTAGTTTATTAAAGTTAATGAAGAAGTAGATTATTTAAAGATTATGAAAACTATTATTTAAAAACTATTTTTGGAGGAACCTCAATTCCAGGTTCAATGTCATACTTTACCAAAAAAGGATTTTTATTTTCATCATATTTAAAAAGATAATCAAGAAATTAAAATATAAAATAGATAAATCTTGCTTCTTCTTAAGAAGAAAAAATAGTCTAACTTTTTTCGCGCGTGGCACGTACCCCAAGCGCACCATCCGAACCAGATGGATCCCCATAGCAATACAGGTCAGCCCTATACGAATCCGCAAGGAACCTCGCGACACGCTCGTCAATGCTTTTTGGTTTTTCATTTATTCTAAAAATATATGCATCTGTTCCATTAAGCCATTGGAAAGTCTCATTAATTTCAGAAATTTTATCAGTTCCTAATAAAGCTGAATAAGTATCCTTATTTTTTAATTCTTTTATCCATCCATTTTTACCAACAAATTTCTGATTTATTTTATATTGATCATCCATTCCATAATTATGAATAACAACATCTTCTCCTTTTGGATGATAGCTAATTCTTGTTAAAGTTGTTAACCAATGGTTTCTCGATAAACCTTTTAGAGTTGTTTTTATTTCTTCAGCTTGGTCTTTCATTTTAGAATCATCTTTAGAACTGAAAACAGTTCTCAATGTTTGATAAAATAAGGGATAATCTGAAACATAAAACTCTCCTGTTTTCTGAGCTTCCGTTGAATATTCTACCCACTGATCTTGAGTTCTTGCTTTTCCTTCATCTAATAAATTTTTCATTAAATCAACAGTATAAATTCCATCTCTATATTGAACTCCAGAAATTGACCAAAAATCATCAGACGATTGAATATTACCAATAGTAGGTTTTGTAGGAATAATTTTAGGCTGAGCTACTTGTTTTGGTTTTTTAGCTTCTTTTTTTGGATCCCATTCTAAATGTTTAATTAAATCTCTTGGAATTATTGATGTCATTTTGATAAAAGTACCTCCAAACCAGCTTTTAACATTTCTTCTTTATTATGAACTGGGAAATATAATACATTTTTATCTGACTTAACAACTTCTCCTAAACTATAAGTTCCTCCAATTTCAAATAATAAAACATTCGTTAAAGGATTTTTAGCTAATTCTTTCATCTTAGCTGCTTCTCTTTCAGTTCTTCCACCAATTACAAGATTTCCATCAGTAGCAACAACGTATGTTCTTTTCTGACCATCACTATATTTTGTAATATTAATATCTTCAACATCATAACCATTATTTGGTTTGAATAATACTCTTAATGCAGAAGAATCTCCTTGCCAGAATTGATCCACTGGAATAAGTTCTGAATTAACTTGTTTATTTGCAAAGTTATGAACTCTCATTTTACTTTGCTTCTTAACTTGTTTTCCTCCTTGATATAATGCATCTACAAATCCATATAGAACATGGCTAAGCATATCCCAGCTACTTCCATCATTGACTTTAAAGTTTGATGTTCCTCCAAACATTGAACCTGAACTATCTAAATAAAATTCCACAACATCAGGAACATCTATATGTACATCTTTGTAAACAATATCTTTAAGATCACTTTGTTTTAATTCATATTCATTTAATCTGAAAGTACCATTCCCTAAATCAATAAGCCATGGAAGTCTTGTTCTTTTCTGCATTATATCAATTTTTCTAAGATTAACTCTGCTAAGTTGATCTTCTGTAAGAATAGTGCTGTTCTTTAAATCCCAATGATCTGTTTTTCCAACAACTACACTTTCTCCAATTTTCTTTCCACCCATAATATGAACTCTTGGATGATTTCTTTTGTAAAACTCGTGTGTTGCTAAAAGATCAAGATTTTTCATTTCATCATCAGCAGCACTTGTAGATGGTTTATTACTTAATGATTGCATTTGATTAAGGGCTTGTTCAAGAGAGCCTTCACTTTCTTGTTCTAATCCTCTAACAAATTGTTGTTGTTCTGACGGATTCATATCATCAAGAAGATCTTGTAAAATATTTTGAGGTGAAGTTCCTGAACCTTCTCCTTGCATATCTGGTCTTACTTGTGGCATTCCTTTTTCTATATAAGGTCCAAGAACTCTCATAAAACGTTCAATACCTTTATATCTATCTTCTCCTGAAAAAACTTTTCTTATAGCTTTCACAGAATCTTGAAATGTTTGATAATCTTCAGAGTCTGAAACTCCTAATAATGCTTTTGCCTTTCCAATTAAACCATTTTTCTTTTTTGGCAACTTAGCAGAATGATTTAAAAGAGCTGATAGTGCTTTTTCTGCTAAATCATGCCCTTCCTTGCCTGCTTTGTCTTCAAAAAAATCTTGAGTATCTTGAGGACCATACATAGTCCCATATAAAAGTCTTGTAATAGTATAAAAATTAGTTTTTGTAGGAGTGCTTTGTAACTCTAAAAAATCCCAAATAGGTATAACATCCTTTCTTACGTATTCTTTTCCATTATTATCTAAATAAAATCTATTATCTAAAATAAAATCTTTAACCCCATTTTGAGATGCTTGAACTTTTAAGAATTGATCTAAAGAACTAAGTTTTGGTTCTGCTTTTACAACTCCTCTTCTAATTGCTTGATGAATTCTTTTATTATCGTTATCATCTCCAACAACACTAAATGGTGCTTCAATAGGATGATAAAGTTCGTGAAAAAGTAAATATTGTAATGTTTCTCTTGCAAGTTCTTCAGGATTTCCGTCCCAGTATTTTGTGACTATTGATTTAAATTTTTCTTGAAGAGTATTATCATTAGAAATACTTGCAAATATTCTTTCAAGATCAGTTGAGAAAGTCCAATCTCTTCCATTAGGTTTAGAATCTCTAATTACAGGAGTATCTCCACGTAAAGGAAAATCATCTTTAACTTCTCGTCTCCACTTACGTTCTGCTTCATTCAAAAGCAAATTCATACTTTTCATTATCTAGAACCTCCTTTTCCAGCACGTGGCGTGCCTTCGGCACAACCGAATACCCCAAGCGCATCATCCGAATCAGATGGACCCCTACCGCAAACCAGGCCAGCCCAACCCGAATCCGCACAGAACCTCGCGACTTGATTTTTTCTGGGATGCCAAAAATAAATATTACTTCCTTTATTATAAGATTGGTCTCCACTTTTACTAGTTGGATCTGCTAAACCTTGAGAATTAAAAGATAAATCAACATAACAATCTTCATCAACATAATCAGATAAATCTGTCTTCTTAACTCCAAATTTTTTATCAGATGTAAGACCAACAACATTTTCTAAAGCTAATCCATTAAATCCATTGCCATCTACAAATTTAGCATTTAACCATGTCCAAGCTCCAACATCACTTCTACCATAAACATTTTTTGAATTTGTAGTCATATGTTCATACATTTCATTTACTAAACTATTAGGAACTTCAGTACCGTCAGCATAATTTAATTTCTTATTCCTATTAAATGCTTGAATTACATTATTAAAATGAGTCATAAATATTGATGGAGTTGGCATATACAATCCATTTTCTAAAAGTTTAACATGAGTATTATCATAATTCATATCATTGAAATTTTCTAATTCAAAGGGAGAAATAACTACAGGACTTCTATTTAATCCAGACATCCCAACTTGAATATATTTTGAAAAATCAGTTTTTACTTGAAGATTTCCTTGAGTTTGTTGTGATGGTTGTGATTGTGTAGTCTGTTGAGGTTTAGGCTGTTCTTTACCTGGAGCCCATTCAAGATGTTTTATAAGATCACGTGGAATAATTTGAGTCATAGTTTCACCTCAAAATTGAACCAAGTCTATGTTCGTAAATGCTACTTTTAGATTTCTTTTGGTCATATAAATCTTCAAAAACTTTGAATGCCCCATCGCCTTTTTCTTTAAGGGCAGATTTTACATCTCCTTCATATTCTTTTGAAAAATGATCTAATACAATTAGGTCAGCAAGTATTCTCGACTTTATTGTAGCTTGAGCAGCACTTCCTGTTTGAATATTTAATTGTTCAATTCCTTGATTTAATGTATTTACATAAGCATCAAAACCATGTTGATTTCCTGCATGAACTGCAGCTTGCCAAACTCCTTGTCTGATTCCATAATCATTTGGAATATTTGTTTGTTTGTGAAGTTCAGTATATGCTGATCTTGCATCATTAACTAAAGTCATTAATCCGCCATAATCAGTACCTGTTACAGTTTTACTTTCAAGAATTACTCCAATACTTGCAGCTACATCATTCAAACTTACATTTGCTTCATATGAACTGTCTTTAACTCCTTTGATAAATGCAAGTAATCTTGATAAATCTCTGATCTTTCTCAAATCACGTCTTACAAAACCGTGTTTTAATGTGCCTTGTGATTGTAATATTTTTCTATAATCATTATCATCTCTAACACTAAATCCAGGATGGAAACCTCCTTGCTCCATAATTTCGGCATTTCTTTCATAAGCTTCTTTAGGATCAGATCCAACATAACCTAGAGAAACGTCAATAAATTCTTTTGTTTCACCATTCATTGTATTAGCAAATTGTTCTGGATCAGTTACAATTGGATAACTTTCTTTCCAGTTCGGTTTCATTCCAGTTTTTTTTGAAAAATCAGACCAAAATTTATCATGTAAATCTCCAGAAATTTTTTTCTCTAGTTGACCTGAACCAGCTTCTGCAACACCATTAGGAAATCTAAATTTCAAAAATCTATTTTCTCCAGCAATATCAAGTTCTAAAGCAGAACTATGTTGTGCATCTGCAGGATTCATTGCAGCAATAATTGCAAGTCCTTTGTATCTATCAGTACCTTGTATCGGTATTCTTAAGTAACCAGTATCTCCATTCACATGAATAACACCATCAACTACTTGGAATACTTCTTGACTATCTCCCCTATTAATTTCATCGATAAATAAAGCTCCATATTTTTGACATTTTTCTTTATCTAATCTTGTTTTAGGAACTCCATTTTCTAAAGTAGTAGTTGTAAATGGTTCTAATGCTGAACTTCCAAGCACTCCCCCTGAAAGTCTTAAAGTATAATGTCCATTTGGACCGTAAACTGTATCGAATAAAGCATCACTTGTATAAGTCTTTCCTGTTCCAGTTACTCCTTCGTATAAAATATGAAAATCATCAAAAAATAAAGAAGCAACATCCATATCAAGTACAGTTACTTCTGTTGAATTTGGTGTAGGCAATCTTGCTTTACCATTAAGGAATCTTACATCTACATCTTTACCTTCAGAAATTTCCATATAAGGTGTAGGAGAAACAACAGGATCTAATGTTTCATATAAAGAATTAACAAATTGTTTTCTCATTTCTTTTTGATCTTTTTGTTTAGTTGCCATTTTAGTCTTCCTCAGCCTCCCTTATAACATTTATTTTAACTTCTACAATTGTTTTAGGTTTTAATTCTTCCGAAAGAAATTTAGGTATAACTATAACTGACTGGCTTCCATGTTTTGCCACTCTTTTTGTTATTGTATATGATTTTTGTATTTTTTCGTTCATTTTTATGTATAAAACCTAAGTGTTTTCTATGCAAAAGTCATAAAAAGCCACTATTTAAATCTTTCCATTTGTTATTACTATAGAAAGATTACAAATGATCCCTGAATATATCGCTATAAAATTAATAAACTAAAACAGGTATCTAAGAAAGCCCTAGATATGTCAATATTCTTCCTTAATTGGAAGCAATAATGATGTCTCTTAGGCTACACGCACATTCATAGAGCTTTCTTTAGAAAGCCATTAAATACAATGACAATAGCTAGTAATGATGAAAAACCTTGGGTAAGTTTAGAGTGAATCCTAAAGTTATGGTGAAACTTAATGAATGTGCTACCTAACTGTCGCGAGGTTCAATGCGAATTCGAATAGGGCTAACCTGAATTGCAATAGGGATCCATCTAATTCGAATGATGCGCTTGGAATAACCTAAGAGATCTAGGGCTTTTTATGAAAACTCACAATAATTTATACAAAGAACTATGCTCAAAAGAAAATCTTTTGAAAGCTTACTTAAAAGCTAGAAAAGGTAAATTGAAAAAGAAAGGAGTAATTGAATTTAGTAAAAATTTGGAAGATGAAGTAAATTTATTGCAAAAAGAACTGCTTGAATATGAATATAAGCCTCAAGAATTAAGGAAATTTATTGTTAGGGATCCAAAAACAAGAAAAATCCATGCTTCTGCGTTTAGAGATAGAGTTATACATCATGCAATAATTAATATTTTAGAACCAATTTATGAAAAGATATTTATTTATGATTCTTTTGCAAGCAGAAAAAATAAAGGTTCTCATAAAGCAGTTAAAAGATTTGATTATTTTAAAAGAAAAGTTTCTTGTAATGGTAAATTATTAAGAAAAAATTATAATTCTAATTCAATAGAAGGATATATTTTAAAAGCTGATATAAAACATTATTTTGAAACAGTCGATCATGATATTTTAATAAAAATTTTAAATAAAAAGATTAATGATAAATCTTTTATTTGGCTCATTAAGCAAGTATTAAATAACTTTGAAAGTAAAGAAAATGGAAGGGGGATGCCTTTAGGCAATTTCACAAGTCAATTCTTTGCTAATATTTATTTAAATGAATTAGATTATTTTGTTAAACATGATCTCAAAGCAAAATACTACATCAGATACGTAGACGATTTTGTTATTTTACACAAAAGTAAAAACAAACTAGAATATTATTATAAACCTAAAATAACAAATTATCTAAAAACACTTAATCTAGAAATTCATCCAGATAAATCTCAAATAACTCCCTTCCATAAAGGGATTCAATTTTTAGGTTATAGAATTTTTTACCATCATAAACTTTTAAGGAAAAGAAACTTAAGGAAATTTAGCAAAAAATTTAGTATTCATCTTAAAGCTTATAGAAAGGGAATTATATCAAAAACCGACCTTTTAGGAAGATTACAAGGATGGTTTGGATACTCTCAATGGGCTAATACCTATAAATTAAGGAATAAAATTCTTAATGAAATAAATTTTAATTTAATTTTAATCAGGTAAAGTACAGTTTCCAGCAAAAGCTAATTCTTCAAGAGGAACAAATCCTTCTTTTCTTTCTCCATTTGAAAATTCCCATGTAGGATATCCTTCAATACCAATATCCTGGCAAATCTTTAACATTGCATTG
>Ga0208375_1003027_pt1 | contig 14856 bp, 17 predicted proteins | sample RifOxyD1_FD_184038 | JGI IMG/M metagenome (GOLD analysis project Ga0208375, IMG submission 184038) | Soil microbial communities from Rifle, Colorado - Rifle Oxygen_injection D1 (SPAdes) | ecosystem: Environmental > Terrestrial > Deep subsurface > Rock core/Sediment | place: Rifle, Colorado... | reverse complement strand
AAAGTTAATAGTGTATAGCGTATAGCGTATAGTTTGCGAAATTGAATCTTGTTGAAGCCTAAAAATATTTCAACTAAACGCTGGCCGCTAAACGCTAAACGCTGAATTGGTTCATATTCCGTTACTGCTTCCCTTACACCAGCCTCGCCAGACCAGGTCTGGGAGGCTACAGTAAATTTTTCTCTTCTTTCCGGATTCCTTATTATCGGGGCATCTACCCTGCCTTGTTCTTTAACCACGCCATGAACCAAAGCCAAATATTCTTTTTGGACAGTTCTTTCTTTAAATTGCGTCTGCAATTTTAAAACTATGTCATCGCTTTTCCCAACAACCAAAAGCCCGGAAGTGTCTTTATCCAAACGGTGTACTATCCCCCCGCGAAGAGCCGGAATTTGATAATCCTTTACCAAAATATCTTCAATAGTCCTTCCTTTCTCCGTTTCAGAAGTGGTAGTAGAAATTCCCGCCGGTTTGTCAATTACCAGAAAATGCTCGTCTTCAAAAATAACCTTAAGCATTAGGAGGCTTTTGCAGGAAAGAACTAATTTGTTTCAAAACTTCATCGGGGTTCATTGAAGATTTGAATAAAAATCCATTGGCTCCCAGGGCAAAGGCTTGACTGGCAACTGTATCATTGCCCAAATTTGTCAGTACTATAATCTGGCCGTTTTTGGCAGTTGGCGGGTTTGCTTTCAAATCCTGCAAAATATGAAGTCCGTCTTTTTTGGGCAGCATAATATCCAGAAGTACCAGATTCCAGCCTCCCTGCCGGAGTTTAGCCTCACCTATCTCCCCATCAGCAGCAGTATCAATCGTGTAGCCCTCACCAGTTAAAAGCTCCTGATAAAACTCCCGTAAAAACTGGTCATCCTCAACAATCAATATTTTTTTACCCGTATTATCAGCCATGACTTATATATATCACAACTAAACTCTAGTTGCTAGTCGCTAAACGCTAGCCGCTATACCCTTTTCAGATTGCCACCGGTTCCAACCCTTTTGCTTCTCCCGTTACATTTTTGGTAAATTTAGCAGCATTTGCCAAAACCTCTTTGGTGGCAATAGGCAGGGAGAAGGTAAAAGTTGAGCCTTTACCCAGCCCCTCGGAAGTGACCCAAATTTTTCCTCCCATAAGTTCTACTAAATTTTTAGTAATATAAAGCCCCAAACCCGTACCGCCGGTTGTAGCTGCAGCCACATATGAATTATCCAAACGGCCGAATTTTTGAAACAGCTTTCCTACATCTTCTTTAGCAATTCCCACACCGTTATCACGGACGGAGGTTTCCAAAACCTGTCCGTCAGTAAAAAATGACACGGCGATTTCCCCGTTTGTAGCCACAAATTTTAAGGCATTGCCAACTAAATTCAAAAGAACCTGATGGATTTTGTCCGGATCGGCAAAAACTTGTGGTACCTGGGTCTTATTGATTGCCAATTTAATCATTTTTTCGCCAGCTTTAGCAGAAATTTCTGAAGCCACCTCGTCGCAAAGCTGTAAAATATCAAAAACTTGTGGCCGGACTTCAATCCTCCCTGCTTCAATCCGGGAGACATTCAACATGTCGTTGACCAGGTTGATCAATCGCTCTGTGGAAAGATAGGCCCGCGAGATATATTTAGTCATTTTTTCGGATAATTTCATATCCGGCCTGTTGATGGCCATCCAAAGATAGGATTTAATGGCAGTCATAGGAGTACGGAGTTCATGTGAGGCAATTGAGACAAAATCATCCTTTAATTTATCCAATACTTTCAATTTTTCATTGGCTAATCGTAGTTCAGCCGTAGCTTTTTGCACTTCCTGGACTAAGGTTATATTAAACTTTTTAATCTTATCAACAGCCTTGGCATTGGCAATGGCAATGGCCACTTCCGGCATCAAAATACCCAAAACCTTCAAATCTTCCCCGGAGTAAGTTTCACCAGACGCCTTTTCTCCCAAAAGAAACACCCCCACCAAATCTTCTTTAACACGCAGTGTTGCCGAAACTGAAACATTCAAGACCCTCATTAGCTGTTTCAATTCCCCTTCAGGTAACTCATCAAAAATAATGGGCTGATGGGATACTAAAATCTGGATCAATTTTGGATAATCATAGCTTGGGGGATGGCTAAAATTAACTGCCGAAATTCCATAAACTGATTCTTTTTCCAAAAGGACCAATGCTGCCCGGGAAATTCTCATATCGGCTGATAAAGTTTCCAGAATCTGGGAAGAAAGAGAATTCAACTCTAAAGTGGAACTCATAATATTGCCCAGTTTGGAAAGGAGTTGGCTGGAATCATAGCGGCCTTTAAAGAAGAACCTGTCCGTCACACTTTCAATATTTTTCCGCAGTTTATCAAAAGAAAAAGCTACAACCAGGGTTAGGAGGGAATAAAGAACTAAGGGATTATTGCCTAAAGCGGAATTTAAAAGTAAAGAGCTGGTAAGTGTTGAGGCGATAACGTAAAAAATTCCAATTATGGCAACCATCACTGAATATGCCACAGTTCTGGCAACAACCAAACGGATATCCATTAGACGGTGTCTTACAATAGCATAGGCAATAAAACCGGCCATAGAAATTGTCAGGAGCGGACCAATGCCAAAAAACATAAAATTACCAAAAGTGGGCATGATGACATTGGTAGCACTACCAAAAATTGCTGCAGTAAAAGTCCCTATTAACATATACTTAATTTGTAATTTCTCCATACCACCCGACCTTCTAAGTTGAATAAACTGGTTGATAAAAGCAACCGTCATAAGAGACAGAAAGTGAAGCAGCCAAATGGCATAACCCCAACTATAAGTTAGCCCTTTATAATTTCCTTCTACCACACCGCTTAATACAAGATTAGTAAAAAGGGTCAAAAGATAAGTCAACCCGGAAAATCCAAAGAGAAAAATTTTAACCCACGGAAGATATCTCCTGTTCAGATAAAAGGTGGGAAAAATAAATGAAAAATAACACAGACTTAAGGCAATTGTGCTTCCCGCTATATAAAGGGTTTTGGCCCAAAATAGAGCAATAGACTGATCAGTTATTAAAAAAAACATTGCCAACCCAAATGACCACATTCCAATAGCTGCAGAGAAGACAATAAAAACTCTACGCAACTCATTTCTGGCTCCACTTAACCAAACCAGCATTCCTAAAACAAAATTAAACAATGTATTAGTAAAAAGAAGGATGATCTTAGAATCCATAAGTAGTACTGATTTCAGTATACACAAAGCGGAAAATATGAGCAATTTTTATGTAAGCTTTAAGACAATTATTTATTAGTTCGAAGACGACCTTTTTATTAAAGAGGGTTTATTATAATTTGTGTAATTTCCGAATTGCTGTCTGCGCAGAGATGCCGCTTCAGGATTAATTCGTCTAAGCAAAGCCAAAGCTTTGTTTGCTTTATTAATACAAGGGTCTATATCTACTTCTTGTTGTGCATAACTTGCAAAACGATTTCTAAACACAACCTCATTACTATATGCTATTAGATCACCTTCCAATATAATCTGGACAGGCAGAGAGTTGCCTTTTAGGAATTCCTCTTTTGCGTAGTCAATGATATCCATTTTCTCTGCATGATAGGCAATGCTCCGCCTTAAACGCCTAGGTGTAGGCATAGACCCTAGAGGGCTATCTTCCATTATCTCATTAAGTCTTTGTAGAATACCTACAATTCCCCCTCTTTTTTTTGCTTGCAAGATTCCTAATTCCGAGTTTGCCTCTTTCCGTTCTTTTTCTAGTTCCTCTACTTTATGATCAAGATAAACATCGACAGCGATATTTAAGCCACTGTCAGTTTCCTCTTCAATTCCGGTAAATGTAACATTCCCTTTTTCTACCATACGTAATATTATAACACGAAATGTCAAATTAGACCACCACAAAAGTCTAAACTTGACTATGTCCGAAATATGGGATTTGATGGGTTGTCCGAAAGTTATTATGCCTCATCGAATTTGCTGCTATTGTTTTCTGAAGGTCGCTTTCGGGAATAATCTTACCACACAAGGTGGGCTCGGCTAACTTGAATCCATGTTTTCTGCTTAAGTCACCCATTTCCAATGCTTTGGATACATCTGCATCACCGATAGAATAGTTTCCATATCTTCCCTCTCTGGCAAGAAGTATTGTTTCTGCCAAACAGGCAAAAGTAGTAGATCTGGGTGTTCTTAAATTAAATCTACACTTTAGCCCCGGAACATAGACAAAGCCACCATCAATAACTGTAACCCCTCTTTTACGCATTCTCTTTCCCGCCAGTTCTGAAATACTCTTGGGTTGAGTATCATCAATTATAAAACTGCCTTCACTAGCATTTTCTTCCAATCCAGCACCAACCCCATTTCCACTAGTTACATTAATTATAATGTCATAATCTTGAATTTTTTTTATATCATGAGTGAAAGTAGCTGCTTTTTCGTTTTTAAGATCAGGTAGTTTAACCGCTAGCTTGTTTTTATGTCTGGGAGACCCTATAAGGAGTACGTCCTTGAAACCATTCGCCACAATAAGTCTTGACGTTGCCCCTCCGACAGAACCATCTGCCCCAACAATAGCAACACGGGCATTTTGGGGTGTAAGACCCAACCATTTGGTGTAATTAACAGTTGCATCTAAATTTTCAAAGGCAGTGAATGAATTACCAGAAGTTATACCGATTCCCTGAACTTCCGGATCACGAATTATTCGCCGGCCCCCAATGGTTGTCGGCGAAGTAAGGGCACCCAGTCCAATTAATTTCGCTCCCCGAGATTTAGCTAAACTGATTGCCTCAATGATTCTTTCCCGGGCAAAATCACTCCATTTGGCACTATTGGCATCTTCCATTTTAGGTAACATTTGTTCTCCATAAAGCAAAACGGCAATCAGGGCACCTTTAACTTCCGAGCCCCTGGATGTAATTGTACTGTCTCCTATAACAAAGGGGGGGATTTTAGCCAGTTCGTTATATAAAAATTTTCTTTTCATCCAGCCTTCGAGCCTTCCTGAAACCAGAGGGGACAAAATACCTAGATTAAGACCCAAAAATTTCGCACAAGATAGAGCATCTAATGGATCGCGGGGGTGGACTACAAAACCATAATCAAATTTTGCAGACCCTCTATCTATGAAACGTCCAAGTTGACTTCTAGAGGTACGGAGCGTTTCATTAAATTGGGGAATCCTCAATTCAGAAGAGAGGTCATCTGATTTTATTGTTGATACTTCTGAATTTACTGACTTTTCTGGGCTCATAAATTATATTCTCAAGATGAATTGTATCCTACTATGGGGTAAAAAAACAACCTTTATCTTCCCATTTCCCAACTAGTATAATACAAAGCCGAATTAAGAGCTTCTGAATTTATTTTTTAGCAGGTTTTTGGGGACATTTTTGAGCCTTGGAACAGGCAATACAAAGTGTGGCAGTCGGCATAACCTTTAGCCTTTCAGGCTCAATCATTTTGCCGCAACATTCACATTTGCCATAAGTTCCCCTTTTAAGCCTTGAAAGAGCGTGAGTAATTCGGTCGGATAATCCCATCATATCATTTTTGACTGATGTTAGCCTGCCATGCACTTCGGCCAGCCATGAATCAGTCCCCGGTTCGGAAGATTCCGCTACACCCTGGTTTAACACCGGATTTTCCTTATCCAGACTTTTTATCCGTTTCTCTACATCCTTTTGCTTCCGCAAAAGAACTTTTTTAATCTTCAATAATGTCTCTTGGGGTAGGTTTAACATTTAACTTCCTTAAAAGCCGCGGCGCTTTCGATAAAAACTTATACAGTTTAGAAAGCCTCACTTTCCAGCCTATCATAAAGTTATACCAGCTTTTGCGGGCAGTAGCAAGTGTTATCTGCCGCCTTTTCCCGCTCGTTATTATCCCGCCGGCCATTTTCAAGTCCTGGAGAAAACTTCTTTTTGAGCGGATATAATAAACAGCAATGCCGGAAATGACCAGTGTTCCCGCCAAACCGAAACTTTGCGGAGCATTTTCATCCCTCCAAAACTGGGTAATAAATTTAACAATCCCAAGCAAAATCAGGGCTGATGACAAAATTTTACCGCCGAAGTGAAATCTGACTGCGCCCTGAAACAACCGATATGCAGCCAAAGCAAAGATGACTGCTTCCATCAAAGACAAAGGCAACCTTTTGCCTATTACTCCCACCTGCGACACTGCAAAAGGCAGATTTGAAGAATAGCCAAAATTGCAGCCACCAAGAAAGCATCCGATATTGCCAAGTGAAACACCAATTAAAAAGCCAACCGCCGCAAAATCGCCAATTTGCCAAAACGGCAACTTTAACCTTTTGGCAAAAAACCAAAGGGCCAAGGCTCCACCCAAAACAGCCCCCCAAAAGGCCAAACCCGGGTAACGGTTTAAAAGTAGTGCTTTTTCTAAACTTCCAAAAATCGGCCAGTTAAAGACAACAAAATAAATCCGGCCGCCCAGGATACCTCCAAAAAATGACAATATGGCAAGATCCAAAACCTTTTCCTCATGCAGATCATATGTTTTGGCCAGTCTCCAAACTACAAAAGCGGCCAGTAAAAACCCCAAAGTTAAAAAGAACCCAAATGAGGAAATAGAAAGTGAGCCGATGGAAAGTAGTACCGGATGCATCCTTTATTTGACCCTTTCAATATATTGGCCGGTCCTTGTATCAACTTTTATTTTATCACCGTTTTTGGAAAACATCGGCACTTTTACCATAAGGCCATTATCAAGTTTTGCATCTTTGTAAACATTTGAAACCGTATTGCCCCGCTCACCCGGCCCGGTTTCGACAATTTCATAGATTAAGCTGTTGGGAAGCTCTAAACCCAATGCCTCATCCCCCGAAACAATCAAAACCACTTCCAAACCTTCTTTTAAAAATTTTGATTCCTCCCCTACTACAGAGCCCGGCAGGGAAAATTGTTCAAAAGAGACAGGGTCCATAAAATTAAAACTATCCCCGTCCCGGTAAAGGTATTGGGCTTTTTTCTTTACTACATCAGCTTCCTCAACTCTGGCTCCGGTAATAAAAGATTTTTCCGTAACGGATCCTGTCCTGAGGTTGCGGACCTTTATTTTAATGGTACCTGACCCGCGGCCCATCTTGTTATGTTCATATGTTAAAACCTGAAGAAGGCTGTTGCCTTCCTTAAAAACCATGCCATTCCGGAGTTCTGTTACATTTAACATAAGGGAAATTTTACCAGAAACCACTTCCAAAACCAAGGGGGTGTTGACAAGAGTGTATATTTAGTATATACTCCGTATATATGCAGACAGCAGTGGTTAATGTTAAGGTTGATACCAAAGTAAAAAAGGAAGCTCACAAGATAGCTCAGGAATTGGGGCTTTCTCTTTCCGGCTTAATTAATGGGTATTTAAGGCAACTTATAAGGACCCGCGAAGTAACTTTTTCCCTTTCGGAAGAACCTTCTGAATATATGATCCAGGCTTTGAAAGAATCCAAGGAAGATATTAAAGCGGGCAGGGTGATTTCTTTTGCAGAAGGTATTGACGCCTTAAACTATCTTGATGAAATAATTAATGATGAAAAAAAGCTCAAAAAGAATTGATTATTCCAGAAGTTTTGATAAGCAGCTGAAGAAAGCTCCACTGCCCATTAAAGTTATTTTCCGGAAAAGATTTGAGCTTTTTCTATCAAATCCTTTTCATCCCCAACTTAATAACCATTTATTAACTGGAAATTATAAAGGTTATAGGAGTATTAATATTACCGGAGATTGGCGGGCGCTTTATTCAGAAGATGAAAATTCAATTATCTTTGAACTTCTCGGAACTCATAGCCAGTTATACAAATGAAATTATATTTTCCTAAATTAGCAAAATTTTTACTGGGTGTTTTTGTCTTTTTTCTGGCGGGCTATATTGTCCTGGACCTTTTATTTAATGTCAGTAATTTGGTGGAGGTAGGCATAGGCAGGCTGCCAGCCAACCCCACCAGCGCCCTAATAATCATCGGTCTTCTTGTTGCCGATATTTTAATCCCCATTCCCTCCAGCATTGTGATGGTAGCAAGTGGAATATTATTTGGCCCCATCTTGGGAGGATTGGTTGCCCTGACAGGATCACTGATAGGATCTCTTCTTAATTTCCAGATCAGTAGAGCATTTGGCCGGGAAAGGGTTCAGGGATGGCTTAAAAATGACGGATACGACAGATTGTCTTCCCTGATGCAAAAATATGGAGCCGTTACCGTTATTTTAACCCGCATGGTGCCGATTGCCATGGAATCAGTAAGCAGTATTGCCGGGTTATCACTAATGAAATTTAGAAAATTTATAATCTTAAATCTTATTGGCTTTACCCCAATTGTTTTTCTTTATTCTTCTACTGGCGCGATATATAAAAATACAGAGCCGCAAAATATTTTTATTGTTTTAACAGCAGGCTTCCTGGTTCCTTTAGCCGTCTGGTTGTGGTATAATAAAATTGTTTCTAACGGATAATTTTATGCCGCGCGTAACCCTTGATGAAAAAAACCTCCGCCATTGCCGTTGCCCCTATTGCCCCGTTCAGGACAAAAGCGAGTGCACCAAAAAGAATGCAGAACTCAAAAAAGATTCGGACAAACTTTATTGTTCAACAGGCAAATCTTCCTGTACTGATTTGAATGAAAAAGAGCGCTGTATTTGTCCCACATGTTTGGTCTGGTCTGAATATGATTTGAGCGGCCTTTACTACTGCACCAAAGGAAGCGCCGACGATAATGGCTGATGAAGCTCCCTTACCATCCCTCATAGAAAGCGAAGGTTTCCCAATTACCCTGGTTTTTGCAGGGAAAAAAGCGTTTTTCTCGGAAAGAATTACCGGCAATCTTTGGGCAGTTGAGAACGGCCAAACAACACTTATCCACTCTTTTCCGATTGTTAAAATCACCGGTCATCACGAAACAGGACTTTTGGGTATTGTCTTGGATCCTGATTTTGAGCAAAATAATTTTATTTACTGTTTTTACAGTTATGGGCAAACCCTGGATAATCTAAAAAATAAAATTGTCCGACTTGATGTTAAAAGCAATACGGAAATCACTATTTTAGACAATATTCCGGGTGGTGTTATTCATAATGGCGGGATTATGGCCTTTGCTCCTGATAAAACCCTTTATATTGGGGTGGGCATTCAAAATGAAATTATGGATAAGTCGCAAGACGCCAACTTTTGGGGCGGGAAGGTTTTAAGAATTAATCCGGATGGCACAATCCCCAAAGATAACCCAATCCCGGGCTCCCCTGTTTATTCATGGGGCCACCGCAATATTTTTGGCCTGGCTTTTCATCCAACCTCCGGCAAACTTTATGTTTGCGATGAAGGTCCGGATCATGATGATGAGATTAATATTATTGAAAAAGGCGGCAACTATGGCTGGCCGGAAGTTATGGGAAAATCAGATGATCCCAAATTTATAAGTCCCATTCAAACCTATACTCCCTGTATTACCCCCACTCAATGTGTTTTCGTGAACGGGAAATTATACTTCGGCAGTTACAATGAAGGAACTGTCCACTCTCTGACTTTATCCGGAGAAAATTTTGATGCTGTTGCGGAAGACAAGGTTGTTTATAGAGGGAAATCTTTTGGCACTATTGGTGTATTTTACAGTCCGGACAAACACTTTTACATCACCACCCCCAACAAAATCCTGGAATTTACACCAATAAATGAAAACCCTTAATCTGTGCCGGGAGAGGGAGTCGAACCCTCACAGCCTTGCGACTAATAGTTTTTGAGACTATCGCGTATACCATTCCGCCATCCCGGCTTGGAATAAATTATACCTAAGATGAGCTTTATTAACAAATGATTTTTGAGAATAGAAAAGACGCAGGGGCAAAACTGGCCCAGGTATTGCAAAAATATAAAGGGAAAGGTGCTATTGTCTTAGCCCTGCCGCGGGGAGGAGTCCCTGTTGGGGCAGAGGTTGCCAAAACTCTAAATTTACCCTTAGATATTTTAAGTGTCCGTAAAATCGGCCATCCGGGAAATCCCGAATATGCCTTGGGGGCTGTAACAGAAAACGACACTACAGTCTTTAATGAGCAAGAAAAATCCCAAATCGACCCAATTTGGCTTGCGGAAGAAACTAAAAAACAAATCCAAGAGGCCCAACGGAGGCGTATCTTATATTTTCCCATGAACCCCAAACCAATAACCGTAAACCAAACTGCCATTTTGGTTGATGACGGGGTTGCCACGGGCCTGACTATGGAAGCCGCCATCAAACAACTACAGTCACTAGCCTCCCAGACCAGGTCTGGGAGGCTAGTGCAAATTGTAGTGGCAGTGCCGGTTATCCCCAAAGAAACTGCCCAAAAGTTTAGGAAATTAGGCGTAGAAATTATAGCTTTAGAGGAACCACAAGAATTTTTAGGTTCAGTTGGGTCTTACTACAAAAACTTCCCCCAGGTTTCAGATGAAGAAGTAATAACTTTGCTTAAAAAATAATCTATTTAAAAAATAATCTATATTCTACTAATTTGGACGATCGCATATTTTAGATAAGTATCGAATATCGAGTGTTACCTATGTACCCTGCCAGTACACAGAGGTGTGATTTTTTGGGTCATTGTGTATAATACCAAAATGACTACTGAAGGTAACCTGGATGACCCAAGACAAAGGCTTCAAGCTTTCCAGATATTAAATGATGTTTTTGAGAAGTTTCACCAGAATCCAAAAGGAGATCCTGCAGCTCTTATGGAAACTTCACTCACTGCATTAACTGAAAAGCTGGGGATAGCTGAAGATAGAGCTATTGCTTTAGCAACTTTATATGCCATGTCGCTCAAAGCGGCCAGAAGAGAAGGTGGCATCATTTCATTACCTGATTTCAATTCAGTTGCTGATCAGAGGACTATTGGTTATAGTGGCTTTACTTGGGCATATGTGGATTTTAGGATTGGAACCGCAGGATGGACAATGGATGGTTTACTCCATCGCACACATTTTGAAACTGGCAATAATGATCCAGACTCAATTCGGCTCTTGAAGTGGTGCGATCAACATCCCTGTCGAGTCAATGATTTCTTTATAGAATCTTTTGCGAAACCAACATTACATTGGACACACAGACAAATGATAATAAAATTTAATTCAAAGGTAGATGATGGTTCTTTAAGGCCTCTTGAGTTTCCAGAAGAAAAGTAGAGTATTTTATTATCTTACTTCAATACTCTCATGTATTAGAGTGTCATATCCCACTCCGGGTGTGTGATATTTCAGGCAAGTTCCGATTTAATTGCGTCCCTAATTTTCAGCTGAATTTCTTCAGGAACTAACAATCCCCTGTTGTATGGGGTATAGTTTTTACCCCAATTATCATCCCTAAAAGTAATACCTTCAAAAACAACTTTCTTTTCATAACGCGGGATAAAGTGAAAATGAGTATGGTTAATTTCATTACCCAAAGTGCTTAGATTAAAACGACCCGTTCCAAATAATTCCTTTGTGACTCCCCATAAATCACGCGTAATTTGCAACATTTCCATCCATTCTTCCGGAGTTACCAAAGACTGATCTTCTAAATGTCTCTTAAGGGGAATTATGCAGCGTCCCAGATAAACCTGGCTTTCATGTAAGGCAACTCGCCAGTATCCATAATCTCTTATGTAAAATTTTTGATATTTTTCAGGAGGATTACAGAAACCACATTCCAATTGTGTTGCCATAATTATTTTCAGGCTGCGGCCTTAACTGGCCTTTCTTCTTCCTTATCCTCTTTGGCAGGACGGCCCCTTTGTCTTTCCATGCCATAAAACTTGACCCGTTCCGGCACGAACATCAATTTTATTTCACCTGTCGGGCCGTTCCTATGTTTGGCAATATCCAAAGTAGTATCTTTCATATTTTCCGGGTCTTCACGGTATAAAAAGATAACCACATCTGCGTCCTGCTCAATGGCTCCGGATTCACGAAGGTCAGCCAGTTGTGGTTTTCTACTTCCCCTCGCCTCAACTGCCCGGGAAAGTTGGGATACCGCCAAAACCGGAATTTTAAGCTCGCGGGCCAGATTTTTTAACCCTTGAGAAATTTCCGAAACTTCCTGAACCCGATTTTCCGTGTTCCGGCCGTGGATTAACTGAAGGTAGTCAACCACCAGAAGCTTTAATCCGTGTTCCATTTGCAAACGCCTGGCCTTAGTCCGAATTTCAGCCAGAGATAACCCCGGTGTATCGTCAATAAAAAGAGGCGCTTCTGCCAGCTGGCCGTAAGCGTGGGAAATCCGGTCAAAATCACTATCATCCAGTCTTCCGGTCTTTAACTTCCAGGCATCAATGTCAGCCTGGGACACAATAATCCTGTCTACCAGCTCTTCCTGCGACATTTCCAGAGAAAAAATCCCTACGGGAAGCCCTGCTTTTACAGCCACATTTTCAGCCACATTTAAAACAAAAGAAGTTTTGCCTTGCCCCGGCCGGGCAGCGAAAATTATCAAATTTGATTCCTGAAAACCGGCCAGTTTTGAGTCCAAATCCCTAAAACCTGAAGGTACACCCCGAAGCTTACCGGAAGTTTTTTGCAACTCATCAAGTCTGTCAAAAGAAATAGTCAAAAGGTCTTTTAGGGGAATGAATTCTTTCTTGATATTTTCCTGCGACACGGCGAAAATATCCTGCTGGGCCAAGTCCAGGATATTTTCCAAAGGAACCGATTCATCATATGCCTGCTCAACCAAATTGGTAGCCTTGGTAATAAGCGCCCGACGGACTGCGTGTTCCCTGATGATTTTGGCATAGTGCTCAATGTGAGCAGAAGTTGGGACTAAGTTAACCAGCGTTGCAAGGTAAGCAGACCCTCCAACCAGGGAAAGGCAGTTCCTTTGGCGCAGTTTTTCCGTAACAGTAACAAGATCAATAGGCTCCCTTTTTTCAAAAAGCTCCAAAATGGCCTCAAAGAGCTTACCGTGTTGTTCTGTCCGGTAAAAATGGGCAGGATGCAGGCTTTCGGCAATTTTAATGACCGCGTCTTTATCAATGAGAAGCGCTCCCAGAAGGGATTGTTCGGCGTCAATGTTTTGCGGAGGAAGTTTAGTTGTCTGCGACATAGTTCAAAATTCAAAATGCAAAGTGCAAAATTACAACCCAAAATTAATAATTGTAAACTTCAACTTTGAACTTTTAACTTTGCACTTTTAACTTTTATCGAGCAGCACTACCGTTGTTTCTTCCGGTAACTTATCTTTTGTGATGGAAAGTTTTGGTTGCGGGGTGGCGTTTTCCGCTCCCATTTCCTTAAGGAAACTTTCAGGGCCTTCCAGATTTATGGAAAGTTCAGGGATTTTATAATGCATCGGGATAACAACTTTCGGCTCAAGCTGGGACACAACTTGAGCTGCCCTCTTGCCGTCAATTGTATAAACCGAACCCACCGGCACCATTAAGATATCTACATCATCAATAAATTCAAGCTGCTCTTCTGTTAATACATGCCCCAAATCCCCAAGGTGGACAAAATTTATCCCGTCAATTTGAAAATAATAGATGGTATTAGGCCCCCGCTCGCTGCCCGAAGTATTGTCATGGAAAGTGGGAATGCCCAAAACTGTCACCCCCAACTTTTCATATTCCCCCGGGCCGGAAATCACCAAAGGCTCCCCCAAAATTGCCCCAGAATTATTATGGTCGCGGTGGTTGTGGCTGATCAGCACAACTTGAGCATCTAAATTTTTGGGGAGCTTGAGTCCGATTGAGGGGTCATAAGGGTCTGTCACAACTGTGGCAGTCTTCCCTTTAATCTTAAAACTTGCCTGGCCCAGCCATATGATATCCATCAAGGCGATATTACCATACAAATTATTGCGGAAACAATATATACTTTGTATATCGCATGACACGAAAACTTTCTGCCTGGCAATTTGTTTTTTCTATATTGGTACTGCTGCTTTTGGGCTTTATCTTTATTGGAGTTTTATATTATTACCTTGGCGGCAACAATAATTTTTCCTTTAAACCAAAGGAGAAAATTTTATCCTCTCCTGTCACACGGCCACCTGCCAGCCTGACATTAACTTTAGATTCGCCTGACAATAATGTTTTGGTGTTTGATGAGAGTATACTGGTATCCGGTAAAACATCTGCCAATACTGCACTCATTTTATCTTTAAATGAAAGTGACCAAATTCTTGATATAAATTCAGGGGGGAATTTTTCTAAAACATTAAAGCTTGAGCCGGGTGTAAATCAGCTCACCTTGAGCGCGTTTGACGGACTGGGGAATAATAAAAATGAGACCAGAACTGTGTATTATTCAAAGGAGAAAATATGATAAAAATTCAAAATTCAAAATTCAAAATTCAAAGTTGCAATTTAAAGTTTAAAATTTTAATTCTTATTTTACTTTTCACTTTGCACTTTTCATTTTTCACTTCGGCCATTTTGGCCGAGGAGTCTACCCAGTCTGCCAGCCCAAGTGCAACCTTTCAGGCTAAACTTAAAGCCTTGCAGGAAGAAATTGCTTCCAAAGCAGCCCAGTTTAAAAATGAAGTCGGAAGGAAGCTACAAAACAAAGCTTATGTGGGCTTTGTCAGGACTGTAACAAGTACTTCTTTGGATATTGAAACAAATATTGCGACTAAAAGCGCGAAATTGAATGAGTTTACAGAAATATTATCAAAGGGCAAAAAAATTAAAAATGTGGCCTTGGGAGACTACGTTGCAGCCTTGGGAGATATTGACGAAGTGGACAATTTAATAGCCAAAAAGATTATCAAACTTACCCCGTCATCTCCTGCTCCAAAAACTATTTTTGGAAAAGTTTTAAACATAGATAGCAAAAATATCATTATCCAAAATAAGGAAAAACAAAATGTAAACCTATTAGTAAATGCGGATACAACTTATAAATCTGCTTCGGCG
>Ga0208375_1003026_pt1 | contig 14856 bp, 12 predicted proteins | sample RifOxyD1_FD_184038 | JGI IMG/M metagenome (GOLD analysis project Ga0208375, IMG submission 184038) | Soil microbial communities from Rifle, Colorado - Rifle Oxygen_injection D1 (SPAdes) | ecosystem: Environmental > Terrestrial > Deep subsurface > Rock core/Sediment | place: Rifle, Colorado... | reverse complement strand
CCGCTGTGCTAATTCGCGAACCTCAATGGCAACCACCGCAAAACCTTTGCCGATATCCCCCGCCTTGGCAGCTTCAATCGCAGCATTAATGGCCAATATATTGGTCTGAAAAGCTATCTCTTCCACCAGGCCCACAATGTCTGAAATTTTATTACTGCTTTGGGAAATCTCATCCATGGCCCCTTGAACTTCCCGGGACAGATGAGTCCCCTGCTGGGCCACATCCAAAGCTTCATTGGTCAAGTTGACTGCCAGTTTTGAATGTTCGCCGTTTTGTTTGACTGTTGCAGTGATCTCCTCCATGGTAGAAGCAGTTTCTTCCAGGGAGGCAGCCTGATCACTGGTTCTCTTTGACAGGTTATTGGTTCCTTCATTTAATGATTCGGTAATCCCCATAAAACGGTTGATTTGTTCTGACAATTTCATTTTAAATTTTCTAATCAATCCTATTTGCAGATAAACTGAGCCTAAAATAATAATAATTCCCAACAGGTTGAGTGTTAATGCATAAAATTTATTACTCATGAAATATATCAGGTAAATATTTACCAACTGAACCATGCACACCACACTATTTAACCAAAGAATACTTTTATGAATTTTCACTCGCTCTCCTATAATGGATTTAAAATCTATATACTGATTCTAAATCCTTGTTAACATTTGTAAATGCTAAAATTATTGCAGTAAATCCACGTTACAGACTAAAATGCTCGGATTAAGTTTTTTTCAAGAAATTCAAAAGTTGTTCTGACGATTTTACCCAGGTATAATTTTTAAATCTCTCCAAACGCTCCTGCCGGATTTTTTCCTTATCTCGCCGATCAAGATATTCAATGTTTGGGATCATTTGTTCCCCGTCATCAATAAAGTAGACCTCTGGCAATCCTTCCAACAGTTCGCTGGCACCGACTGAATTTCGACGGGTGATGATTTGCATCCCCATGGCGGCTGCCTCTAAAATTACCAGACCAAACGGCTCATACATTGTGGGAAAGAAAAATGTGTCGCAGATATAATAAAAATCAACAATCCGGTCAGTATATTTTATTTTGACAGTTTTATGCTTTGGATTTTTGGAAAAAGTGATTGATTGGGTGGAATCTTCTTCACCCACCACTATCAATTGATAGTCACCTAGCTCATGCAGATAATCAAGCACCACTTGCAACCCTTTCCGTTCATATGCACCCACAAAAAGGTAAGTCGGGTACTGTGGGTCCAGATTTGCAAGTTCAGTATAGTTTTTTTTCAAAGTATCAAACATATCCCTTCTTTCCATCAAAGGAAGTTTGAACTGATCCAGATTGATGCCTGAATAAATAAGGGTCAGACGTTCCAACCCAACCTTGAATCGACTCCTCATATAATCAAACACAAACTGGGAGAGTACATAAATCTTTACGTTTTTCCTGGAAAACACATATTCTTCACACTTTCTAAAATAAAAATACATGATTTTTTTGTAAGCCCTGACCAACCAATTCATTTTTTGAAGTGTGAAAAATGCCGCTTCCCACTGACATTGGACAAATTGAATATTGACTACATCCACATTTAAACTGGCCACGCCAATGCCAATTTTTATAAAACCCTCAAGCTGGTGCTTTTTTGACATCCTAAAGGCCCACCAATGATAAAAAACTGTCTTGAGCAAAAATGGATAAAGGTTCTTGACAGGAGTGTTGATCACGGTAACTTTGTGCTGAAGCCCTGGAAATATTTTTTCCAGGTCACCACAGCTATAGGTGAAGATTTTGATTTCTTCCAACACGTCAGAGGGAATATTGCGAATTTGCTCTATCAAGGCCCGACTATGTCCAAGCTCCATATGCAAATCATGAACAAATATGGCCAATTTCATTTTTTCACCCACCGCTTATACCTGTGGATTGCTGGTAGCTTTGAAATATCTTTTCCCATGCAAACATCTCCTCAAAGACCACATGTCTGGTTTTACCATTTTTTTTGATTTGATATCCATAATGCATTATTAACTCCATCACTGCATCAAAAAATATTTTTTCATCCGGATCATAAAGATAGATTTGAGGTTGCTTGATAAAACATTCCTCCGTCGCATGGCCAATGGTGGATATGATTGGTAGCCCTGCTTGCATGGCCGCCATGATCGAACCTCTGCGAGTCGTTAATCCATCGATAAAATATCCCAGGTATAAATCCATAACCACAAAAGCTATATTCACTTCGTTATCATCCAGTTGGCCTGTGGTAATCACGGTACCTTTAAGCTGATGGAAATCATCCTCACCTAAATATTTTAAAAGCTGCTCTTCGTCTTGCCCGATCATGATAAATCTGATGGGGATTTTCGATTCAGTTTTGATTTTCATCAGTATCTTGAAAATAAGATGATAGTTTTTGGAAGGATGGAAAGTCCCAAAGGACCCTAGCACGAAATCTGTAAAAGCAATACTATGCTTTATTCGGAATGCCTCGCATGCATTATCATCCACCCTGGTTTTTTCGATATTAGGTCCTACCGGTAACCAATAAATCTTTTTTTTAAAAAACAAAAGCCGTTTCATCAGTTTTTCAAAATTTCTAGTGGTGACCAGGATTTTATGCGCACTTATTCCAAGTACCCACAGCATAATAACATGGCTGATGTGCATCACCATTGACTTTAACTTTATTTCGAAGGGATAATAGAGTTCATGGCAATATATTTCGATCGAAGCCCTAGAAAAAATCCTCATTAACATCACCCATAGAGGAAACCCCAAATTAATCCCCCCTCGACCATACAAAAAAGGGACATATTGAATGAATATTTTATCTGGATCAAATTCTTTAATCTGTGGTTGTTTGGTTATTAAACTAATAAAATTCCAAGCTCCTGCTAGCTCAATTAATCGAACATTTGGTTCCGGGTCCATGTTTGTAGCGGAGTCGTCTTGTCTGGCGGTTGCCATAATGGCCACCTCAAAATGCCTGCTAAAATAACTCTTCATCATTTTGGTATGCACACTCAAGGCTTCCACTGCATTCCCATAAGTGGGACAAATAATTAAAATTTTTTGCATACCAATGCCGCACCCTTTTACTCTAGTATCTACCACATCATAATTTTTGACTGGTATCCACCCTGACCACCATATGTATAAAATTGTATATTATGATTAAAAAACAATAAAGAACGAAAAGATAAAATAAGTCCTTGGCTTGTCAAAGAGGGTGATCAATTCGCTTAAGGTTATTACAAAATTTTCCTTAATCATAAGTAACCTCTTAATTTATGTTACCTGTTGCCGATATTATCTTTAGGGTTTTGCAAGGAAAAAATATGAAAATATTCACGCTATTTTTAATTATTATTGGAATGGTTAATTCAATCATCGCCGTATCAAAAGAATGTGAGCAACCCAATTTAGGTCTTAATTATGAGAAATTAGGTTATCAACTTAAACATGATGGATTTTTCGTACATAACAGTTGTTACCCTGAAAAAGCCGGCCAAAAAAATTATCTGATAAATAACGCTGTCTTTGGTATTTTTCAAAGACTAGAGTATTGTGTAAGTCCCGAGGATAAAACAATTGTTACACGCAACCTTACTTTAAAAGATAAATTGCCTCTCTTTATTAACTGTGCGGAAAAGATAACCTCATATGATCAGATTGCTCGACAAAATAATAAATTTGCTTATATATATTTTGAGCCAAACACACTTACCTCTGCCAATAAAGCTAGCAACTCTTATTATCTTTTCATCGAAACGCTAAAAAAATACAATATAAAACATGCCTATCCAGAAGACTATATTTCTCCCGAATGCACTACTTGTTGTTATAGCACACCAGCAGCAGATAAAGATGCGTGTGACCAGTGCTTTAAACAGGAAAAATTAGCAGAGCGACTAGCTAAGGTAGCAGCACAACCCACTTTTGAGCATTTAAGAACCAAGCTTGTATCTATACTCAACTCTGCAGATACAAATGCCTGTGCTGACTTAAAATGCCAACAAGAAATCAGCAAGCTTTTAGCATTCTACCCTGAAGCTAAGGATGCATATGATATGGCACATGGTTTGAAAACAATCGAGAAAGTTGAACCTGACGAGCAAGTCGTACCTTTGAAGTATGACGAAATCAAAGATGAGCACTTAAAATTACTGAAAGATTTTTTTACAGAAGAACTGCAAGGACTCTCCGATCAAGGAAAAAAGGAATTTCTTGCGCAAAAAGTTAAAGAGGATCCTTATCAGATTATCAGAATAAAATATCAAGAACAATTATTCAACCAAGAATCAAAAATACGTATGGCAAATTTAAATTTGAGTGTTGAGTTGGCGAAAACTCATGAGCAAATCAATGAACAAGTCAAGGCAGAAGAGTTAGCATTTATTAAGAAACTACCAGAAAATGTCTTGAAAGAATTTCATCTTCAACCAGCTCCAGTAGATACTCCACCAACGGATAAAGTGATAGCCGAGGCAAAATTGTTTGTAAAACACATTTTGGCAATTACAACTAAGAATAGTGAGGAAATGAACAATATTCTAAACAAGGAAAATAGGTCTGTCTGTAAACACTCAAAGAAAGAATATCTTCTGGGAATCAGAAAACTAATGACTGCTCATTTTAAAGAGGAATTAGAAGTTAATGGTCTTACTGATGACGAGACAAAGTTAAGTATTCAATATATGCAAATGAATAGACTATGCGACTAACCAATTTTGATCTACTACCAGACCCTAAAGGATGAACCCGGGATAAAACGTAATGAAGGATCTTTTTACATTTTTACACAATCTGTCCTATATCTTTGCAGACATCGACAAAAAAGGCTCGGTTATAGAATTCAGTTTAATCATTGCGCTGACCTCGATTGTTTTTTATATTGCATTTTACCAAGTGAGAAAGATTAAAAACAAATGGCTCAAAAGATTTTTTCACATTCCTTCTTTAAAATCTCCTGGGGAAACCTACCTTCTGGGTGGATTTCCCTTTATCACTCTCCTAGCGATAGGACTGATCTATATTTTGAAAAACATGGATTTTTTAACCCCGGATGAATACAGCCTGTTTCGTTTTGGAATACTGGGATTTATCGGGACTTCCCTTTATGGCTATGTGGATGACCGTAACGAGATTGCACCGGCATCCAAGCTGGTTTTTCAGTCTCTGATTGTCCTTAATTTTGCTTTTCTTTCATCCTATATTTTATATCCCCACAGCATTTCCATGGCGACCCCCTTTATTTTTATCCTGGCAGTCACCATTATCAATGGAACCAATGTTTTGGATGGACTGGACACCCTGAGTTTCAAGCTGGCGATGGGCAGTTATCTGGGTTATTTTCTTCTGAGTGCCTACGCTCAAAGTTCCTCGGCGATGGCAGTGTCGCTTTTATGCGTCTGTGCGCTTACCGGATTTTATTTTTATAACAAGGAACCGGCCAAAATATATCTGGGGGAAATCGGTAGCATATCCATAGGTTTCACCTATGTTTTTTTGGCCTGTCTGACCTTTAACTCCATCAGCACTAAAATGCACGCCTTCAATGCGATGACTCTGGTTTTATTGCCGGCCATACTTCCCATGGCCGAATTATTTATAAGTTTTTCCAGACGGCTCATCAATCAAAAAGCTCCCTTAAAGGGAGACCGGTATCACTTGCATTATTTATTAAAAGCCAACTATCATCTCAGTGCTTCCACCACCGCCAGTCTATACGGATTGTTCAATGTCTCGATCATTATTTTTTCCTTCACGCTATCCTACTATTCATATCCCATCGTGGCCTTTCCCTTGACTTTTATTGGAATCACCGCCCTTTCGTGCCTGATGGCCAGAAAGCAATGGTTTGCTGATCATTATGGTAGCATATCCAACGAAGTGAATAGAGGCGATTCTACCAAGGTTTTGAAAATGGCATCCAGGAAAAAAAGAGATTTCAAACAGGCCAGCTAGTTAACCGTATCAAAAACCTCACTGAATTTCTGGGTCATTTTTTCACGGTTATAATCACTTAATATTTTTTCTTTGGCACAAACCAGAATACTTTCAATTTTGGAAGTGGTAAGCGGCGGTTTTTTTTCTATATAATTGACGATGATATCTTTAAGCAAAAGTGACGGGTTTTGCGCCTTGCCTTGGTATCTAATACCCGTAAGGTAATTGTCGATCACCTCCACCGGCCAGCTTGAATCGTTGGTAATAATTAAAGTATTTTGTAAGATGGCCTGCATGAGATCCTTTTGCACTCCGTAAGCTTTTTCGTTGGCAAAGATCAATACATCCATGGCATTGAGATAGGTATGTTGATTGGTTTTTTCACCTAAAAAATGTATGTCCTTATCCAATTGGTACTGGTGAATTTTATCAATCAACTTTTTTAAAAATTTCAAGTCTTTCGGATTTCTTGCTATCCCCAGAACTATAAAAGTTAATTTATTAAAAAGATCATGATCAATGGTTTTTTTTAGCTGGTAAACCATGTCGATAAAGGTCATTAATCCGCTTTCATGACAGATATCCCCTGCCATCCCGATCAATTGTTTTTTATTTTTAAATTTTTGGTTTATTTCCTGTAGTTCGTGCTCATCAATCTCCTGTTCATAAACTGCGAAGGGAATCTTCCAGTACCCCCCCTGGGGTATGATACCAAAAGCATTTTTACTTTGTTCTTTCACGACGTTGGAAAAAAACAATGTTACATAACAAGACAAAAAATAGGCTATCTTGTCGGCAAACCAGTGGGAGTCTCCATGATTGATCCATATCCTTTTAGTATTTTTAAATAATGTAGAGACAAACATTAATAAAAAATGATTTGCGCCTACTGCCAAAGTCACATTAAAGTGGTGGTCCTTGATCATTTTACGAATTTTATAAAGCCTGGTGATTTTCGCCCAAGGAAAGGAGAATTTCTTCCGGGGACTGGCAAGCACTGTAAAGGGTATTTTTTTTCTCTTAGCAATTTCGATACTCACAAGCTCTTCAAAAAATAAAATGTGAGGCAAATGCTTTGCCTTTTCAATTTGTTCCAAAGCTAGTTCAAAAACAAATGAAGCCTCAGACAGTGGCAAGTGATGGGGAAATAGATAAAGTATTTTGCATTTCACAAAAAAACGCTACTAATCATCTTTAATGGCCTGAAATGTCAAGATACCTGATAATACCGTCACCCCAATACCAATAAGCGAAGTATAATAGGCTCGGTTTTGGAAATAGTCATCCCGATCAATTCTGACAATATCTGATGGTTTGAAAATAAAATCATGAAACACTTGCTCATTCGCCTCATCTTGCAGATCAAAAACATATGTTTGATTTTTGCCTTCTTCTGTGCGAAATACTTTTACCTTTTTCATCAGTGCCAAACTAGTGGGCCCACCGGCAATCGATAAACCTTTTACAAAACTGGTACCCGCCGGAACATAATGGAGTCCGGCTTTTTGTACTTCACCCCAAAAATATACTGGAATAAGAATTTTATTTTTAATCACAGGCGAATAATAAACAGCTCCTCCATTATTTAATTTAAAATCCCCTAAATCGGAAGGTAGTGTCAAATCATCCAAAGAGTCAGTCTTTTCCACCTTTTTGTCCGTGACTGTTTCAGTTGCCCGGGACCAGCTGACGTTGGTAAAATTCAATAAAACAAAAACGGATAATAAACTAATAATCTCTTTAAATACTTTTGTCATATGTTAAACTTATGCTTATATGGTTGTAGTATCCAGGCCATAGTTTACCAAAACTTAAGAGGTTGTCCAACTATCTATGATAAAAAAAGCAATTGATCCCATCAAGTATATTGAAATTAAGGAAAAGGCATTTAAATATGCCTATGTTTTCAACTTCCTGCTCCTGGGGGTGGTTTTTTATCTCAACCTGCAAAGCTCCCCCCTTATAAAATGGTTATATCTCTTTCAGGCAGCTTTTACGGTTTTTTGTGCGTTCTTTTTCCGTTTTAACCTGGCCTTTTTTTTTATCATTTCATTTTTATTCACTGAAGGCCAACTTCGTATTGTCTGGGAGTATCACCCCCTGGCAAGATTGATCTTTGATTTCGTTTTAATCATTTGTATTATCCGTCACTTGATCCAGGCCAAAAAACTTTTTCCCAAAGACCATATTCCCTCCATTTTGACTTTTTTTATAGGATTACATTTTTGCTGGTACATAGTGGAGATTTTTAATCCCGCTTCGGATAATATTGTAGCGGTATTGGCAGCTTCCAAAATTTATATCCTTCCTCTTTTATTTTTCTTTCTTTTTTTACTCACTGACTGGAGATGGCCTAAAAAAAGGGATCATCAACTTATTAATCTACTTTTGTTTCTGGTGGTCATGGAATCATTTCTTTCAATTCATCAAATGCGTTTACAAGAACAATCGCTCCTATCCATTTCCACCTATTATCACCATTCCTTGCGCGGCAGTTTTTTTTCAGGAGAAAACTTCAGGCCTTATGGGACCAGTTTCCTCCCTGGAGCCATTTCAGTGTATTTCTACTTGGCACTTGGAATATTCTTTATCCATGTTAAAACCCCTCTCCAAACTTTCCTCACCTACTGCTCTGTAGCCTTTAACTGGTTTTGCCTTTTTATCTCCCAGGTCAGATCTGCTTTCGCCAAGCACGTCATTTTGTTTGGGGTCATACACCTCCTGTTTTTCCTGGGACAAAGATATCGTTTTAAAAGAACCATGAAATTTCTTCCGGTCATTGTGGTGGGGTTTTTATTTATTCCTTATTTTATCTATCATATGACCCTCTATTTCCCTGATATCAATTTTGCATCAAGTATCGAACGATTTATGATTTTTAATGATATCGACAAAATGAAAAAACAACGCATCACCATTGATCGTTTTTTTACCAATTCAAAAAAAATCATCACTGAATATCCTCTTGGCCGAGGTGTCGAAAAAAGTGGGGCAGCCAGTGCCCTGACCCCCTATCACCCCAACTATGATACCAGAACCATTTGGCACTATGATAATTTATATTTGGCAGTATTGATTGATTTGGGGGTTGGTGCCTTGTTTTATTTTTTTATTATTATTTTTATTCCTTTTTATCTTTTTTATCTGCTTGTTCACTCTCTTAAGGAAAAAGATTTTTTGAGTGCTAAAATATTAATTGTTTCGCTGTCAGTTTTAGTAGTCATTTTAATTGGTAACTGGGGGGCGGTCGGACTTCTTTACACACCCGAAGCTTTTTTCTTCTGGTACTTTTGCGCCCGGGGACTTTCCTGTCGAAAACCCAGAGGAAATATAATATCACCCCTGATCGATTAAAATTATTTTTCAAACTCAGGAGTATTGCCAATCACTTCCAGATCTTCAAAAAAGACTTTTACATCATCTTCGTTATATATTTTTTGATCAAACAGATATCTGATCACCGTTAATAAGAATATAAAAAAAACGGAAGAGGTAATAGCAAAAACCAGGTATCTGCTTAAAGAAGCATTCTTATGAATTTTCACGTTATTGCCGATATTATCTACCACCAGATCGGTAGTAATGGTAGAGGACAAAAGTTTTAATGAAATCAGTTTTTTCTCTAGTAAATCAAGATAACCGGAATTGGGTTTCATATCATCCAATTGCCTGGAAACCTCTGCATACTCTATCTGTAACTTGTCCAATTCCTCTTTGGTTTTATCATACTCGGCTTGTTCCTTTTTGATTTTTTCCTTCAAAACGTTATAATCTTTTTGAGTATAATTGGATTTACTATCCTGGGTCTCATTGAACTTGTCGATACCTGATACGGATCTGCTTACATCCCCCAACTTTTCCAGTTCAACCAGCTTAGTTTGCAATCTGGCTTCCAACTCGACTACAACCTTTTTTTCATACTCTGACATAGCAGTATTTTGCACCAACAAGCTGATGTTGGTTCTAAGATCCAACACCTCCTGATTCAATTTAACATATTTTTCATAATTGATTCGTTTACTATCAGCAGCACCGATACTCCGTGACTTATTAAATTGCGCCAGCTCCAACTCCAAGGTATTAAACTGCAGTTTATTAGTGGCGATACTTTGGGATAAATTTCTCATCCCATTTTTAACCTCTTCAATCTGGTTTTTTAAATTAACCTGGCGGTTGGATAAATTCATCATGTTCTCGGCGTTGATATCCACATTTTGCTGTTTAATTAGCTTCTCAGTTGCCTCAATTTTTTTATCAACAATGTTCTTTAAATAATATACACGGTCTTCCTCGATCAACTTGGCAACCTCCCGAAGGATAATTTTGGAAGTTTTTTCCTCCAACGTAACCACCACCAGCCGATATCGTCCAGGCGTCGCTTCCGCAACAATATTGTATAGTCCTGGCAATATTCCGAGCAAGGTTTTTACAGTACATTCTTCTTCATGCTGGCATTTTTCCAAAAGAATGTTGGTGGAAATCTTATTACGGGTATTGACTGAGTTAAAATCCAAACTATATAGATCCGGCAGTTGGTGAATCTTTTTTGCCAATTTTTGATTAAAAACCCAGTCATTGCGCATAGCCAGGACATCCTCCTCGGCAATGATAATCTGATTTTCTCCCACCAGGTCAGCAATGGTATTGGTAGGTGAAAGATTTTTAGTGGAGGCATCGGAAAAGCCTACATTGGTTTCATACAGTACATTTTGTACCGAGTAAAAATAAAAGGACACCCCAATAACCATCACCGGAATCGTCATTGATATCAGATAATAACGCCTGAGCAATTTTCCAATAAGAGGAAAATTCAAAATAGTCACATCATTTAATAAAGAGTTAAACTTTCTTACTCTCGACACAATTTACCTCTTCCTATTATCCATGATCAATCCCTTAAGGTTAATCCCGTAATCCAAAAAAAATGTTCTAATCTTATCCACCTCACAGGCCCTGGACTCAGACGCATTCACTACAATACTAAGCGAATCAAACCTGGAAATCAATGCCTGGTAAACATTGGTGGCACTTCTCATGGCATCCAATGAGGAGGTATCCCAAAACAACACATCATAATTATCGATTACTGCACTTATGATTTTTTCATATTCAAGTGTCACTTTATCCCTTCCGGCAAACTTAAGTATATTGCTCAGATTATAAAAATCAAAAATATTTTCATATCTGCTCAGAATCAGCTTTTTACCGCATCCCTCTATCTGGGCCTCGAAAAATTCACTTTGTTCATAAAGCTCCTTGAAGCAATTTTTCTCCAGGGAATCGGAAATGATGGCAATGGTCAGATTTTCCTCGTGATTGAAATAACTGGCAAGCCCTAAAATAACCCTTTGTTGGGCCTCTTTATCACCGGTTGAGGAAATTGCGAAACTTTTGAGCCCCTTTCGATAGTCATTATAAAAAGAATTTCCGGTCTTATATAAATCATGATGATTGGATATCTTATAAAAGTATTTCACTACTTTGTGATAATCATGCCCATCCACATCATTTGCAGTTATGAGAATTTCAGAGGTGTTTTTCAACTCCTCCTTTAATTTTAATTTAAGTCCTTGGTTAAATACCATATATCCCCTAGATCAACTCTAATTCGACGGACTAAAGAGTATGCCTTTTATTTTTATTCCATATTTGTTAAAAAACTTTTTCATCTCATTGATATCCTCATATTTATCACCCTGTTTTTTGACCACAATGGATACCTTGTCGAAGGCAATGAAGATTGGAAAATACTCTTCCTTGCTCACTTTCAAATCATCCAGCTTTGGTACATCCCACATGACCAAATCATAACTGCTGACTAAATAATCAATTAATTCACCATAACCTGTCTCATCAAATCTGGATCGAAAAGAAAATATTTCTTTAAAATCCAAAAAACTCAATCCGGCATGTTCATAGATGGTGGGAATATTATCATCGTTTTCCCCCACAACGGTACCATGTTTCTTACATTCGTTCACCACATGCATGTAACTGCCATTTTCAAGGCCTAAGGATACAATTAATATTTTTAAATCTTCCTGATACTTGATAAAACTGGCAATGGCCAAGATGCTATCTTTTAAATGCTTATGTGAGTCGTGGGTGATAAACGCCATGCTTTTATTTCCGTTGGCCATATCCCGGTAGTAACTCATACCAATTTGATATAACTCCTGATGACTTTTAACCTTGTAAAAATATTCGTTCTTATGACCTTTGGGTGTACGTTTATAAACCGCTTTCTCATGACTGGTTTTCCGTTCATACTTTTCTGAAATCTGCCTGAGGCCATTGGCCATCTCCTCCTGGGTCCGAGGTCTTGGGTGCGCAACACTACTTACTTTTGAAAAATTCTCACTAGGTGCAATATTGCCATCGCTATCCACCAGCAATGTCTGGTTTTCGCTGGTGCCGTCCGGTCTTGCAGTTTTTTGATAATCGATACCAATTGGTTGTCCTCGATGATCAAGCGCGGTGATATCTATATCCTCTATTTCACCGGTTTCCTGATTATCCACTTTCATTTTTAATTTGGTGGTTTCGTGTGATTTTTTCTTTTCAACTATAACTTGTTTAACGTGACTTAAACTGCTTAGCTTTTTTACGATATCCCGAAGCTCATCACTTTCTTGTGACTTACTAAGCATCGGACCTTGTGCCTGACCATGATAAGAATCACTCACTTCATTGCCCTGATCATCTCGGATAGTCATATGGGCATCATCGTTGTTTATCACAACCCGCTGACTCTCTTCTTTTTGATGGATAAACCTGCTCCCCTTGGCCTGCATATGGAGTTTATCATCTATCGCCTCCTCTACTTCATCTAGTTGTGAAACAGGGTCTCTTTGCCGGGTGGATACTTCCTCTGGTATATTTTGTGATATATCGTTCATTTTCAGCACGGATGGAAAAACTGATGCTGTTTTTTCCTGCGCCTTTGGTGGAACCATCTCATGGCCGGAATCATCGCCATGTTTGGTCTCTATCTTTTCAAATTTGATTATGGGTGTATTATGGGTATTCGGGGGGGAGGTCGATTCAGCAGTATGATCTTCATTTACAAGATCAGCTTTCCTGTTATCTTGCAGATCAAGATCCGATAATACCACCTTTTCCATCCTCAATTTCTTGCTCAAAATCAAGTCCTTTCAGAAAAAGTTTTAACCTTTTTCCCACTGAGTTTGTGATCAACTCCTCAAACTCACTTGCATTCCTAATGATTTCTCCAAGATCTGTATCGGATGAATAGATTTCTTTCATTAGCATAAATAGGGATTCTAAATCATTTTTATTAAATACAAAACCAGTTTGGTTATGTATTACCAGCTCTCCCGCCCCCCCCAAACCTGTGGATAACACAGGAATACCATAGCGGAATGCTTCAAGGATGACCCTCCCAAATGGTTCCCTTTGGATGGATGGATGGATAAGGATATCGATTTCCTGAAATATCTCCTGTGGATTTTTGTGATCATAAAAACTCACCATGTCCGCACCGAGTTTTTGCTTCAACGTTTTTATCTGATTTTCATAATCACAATGTTCCCCGTGGGTCTTGTAAATATTTTTCCCATAGATATTGATTTTGGTGATCCCCAGTTCTTTTAATTTTTCGCCATATAATGCGGCAAAAAGGATGATATTATGAATCCCTTTCCAAGGAGCAAACATCGCCACCACTCCCGCAATAGTAAGCCTAGCTTCCTTGCTCCTTTTTTTATGAATGCATTTTTCCACCGGATTATAGACATGACCATATCGATCAGCTTTTTTGAAAACATTCATGACTTCTTGTTTTACAGAAACTGAATTACCAATTAAGTATATTTTAAATTTTCTTTTCAGATTAAAAAACCTGTCAATCCACTTGCTGAAATTCCAGGCAGGTGGATAATCCCTGAAATGCCACACCAGTAATCCACGATAACCAGAAAGCAGTAGGTACATTATTAAAAAGATGCCAGCTTTAGTACCGTTAGCATACACAATGTCATATTTCCTTAAACTGACCAGTTTGCCATATGCCAGGATTAAAGCAGGGACTAAAAAAAATATTTTCAAGATTTTAAAACTTTTAAGTTTCCTGGACATCAGGTACAGGGAATGCGGGTACCAATAATATTTTATTTGAGATTGATGATTATTTTCCAGGGAGTTTTTTAGCGAACTTGAATTATTTAAAAAATTATTAAATGGTATAAAAAAAGTAATATCAAATTCATCTTCAATCAACTTCATCTGTTCAATAATACTTCGTTCCGCCCCCCCCAATTCACTGGTATTAAAAAAAAGGGCAATTTTTTTTAAATCTACCAGACCAGACATGTTGCCAACTTCTGTATATTAGTTTCTTTTAAATTATTTAATTCATCCTTGAATTTTAACACCACATCTTTGGAATAATCAGGGTGATATCCTTTCAAGACCAGATCCTCGAGAATTTCTTGGTTATCAAAAACATTGAGATACGCATGATAAAGATCTGCAAATTTGCAGTAAATGGAGCCGATTAATTGTTTTAATCTTGTTTGATCACCATCAATAAAGTTGATAACTAAAATTTTACTATCCTGCCTAGGTCGAAATCTCAAAGTAGCAAAACTAAAAAGAAAGGCATGAATTCCGGTTGAATGCTGACCAATAAACTGGGATAAATTATTTAGATCCGATTTTTTTAAAATTTGGAATTGAGTTCCACTTTGCATTTTCAAAAAACGTCGTACAATCTGGTTTGATTTATCAACATCCCAAAGAGGATCAGGTTGGATGAATACTATTTTTCCGCTGCTTGATGTCATGTTTTATTATATTAGTGCACTTAAAAAGAAGTCCAGAATAATAATTATTCCGAGGCTGATTTGGCCATCACCTCCACATAAATATTGTAGTATTCCTGGGCCATTTTCAACCAATCGTAGTTGGCAAGGGCCCG
>Ga0208375_1003019_pt1 | contig 14891 bp, 6 predicted proteins | sample RifOxyD1_FD_184038 | JGI IMG/M metagenome (GOLD analysis project Ga0208375, IMG submission 184038) | Soil microbial communities from Rifle, Colorado - Rifle Oxygen_injection D1 (SPAdes) | ecosystem: Environmental > Terrestrial > Deep subsurface > Rock core/Sediment | place: Rifle, Colorado... | reverse complement strand
ATTTCGCAAGAGTCTTTGATTTCTCCAAATAGAATCAAGATTAAACTGCAGGACGAGATATTTATTTACTTGCTTATTGCTACAATTATTGCAATTGTCTTTGGAATTTCATATTATACATATCAAAGGATAATGTTCAAAAGGGTAATGGCTGGCGTGGAAAAAATGAGCTCTAATATAGGGCCTTCTGAAAGTTTTAGTTAATTGAGATTTTAATATGTCGTTGACCATAGCAAGATTGCATTGAAATAATTATCTTGATTTGCGTATTGTTTTCGCAGTTTTTTATTAATGATTGAATTCAGTTATTAGATGAAGGTATATTTACTTCAATGTTAAGTTTGATAATTGACTTAATATTTTGAGAAGGTTTAAATAATATTAATCATATAATCTCTTATTAGAAAGAGGAAAATATGGGCAAAAGGAGAAGGCACAAGAAAAATAAAGAGAAGGCGCCTGTCAAGGAAGAGGGCGAAGAGCATAAGAAGGAAAAGGCAGAACATTCTAAAAGAGAGAAAGCAGAGCATTTAAAAAAAGAAGAGGAAGAATACGGGGGCGCGCACGAGAAAAAACCCAGCATAGAAGAAATAAACAGGCAGTTTGAACTTATTGCCAAAATAAAGAAAGAAATTGCAAAAGTGGTTACTGGGCAAGAAAAAATTGTTGATAGCCTTATAATGGCTTTTTTATGTGATGGGCATGTTTTATTAGAAGGAGTGCCTGGAATTGCCAAGACTCTGGCTATCAAAACTATTGCGATAGTTAGCGGATGCACCTCTAATAGAATACAATTTACAGTTGATTTATTGCCTACTGATATTACAGGAGTAACTACTTACATTCCTGGAAAAGGATTTGAAACTATTAAAGGGCCGATTTTTGCTAATTTTATAATTGCTGACGAGATAAACAGGAGCCCGAGCAAAACGCAAAGCGCTTTGATTGAGGCAATGCAAGAGAAGCAGGTAACTATAAGCAAAACAACTTTTCCATTGCCGAAACCTTTTTTCGTAATGGCAACGCAAAATCCCCTTGAGCAGAGCGGCGTTTATACCCTGCCAGAGGCGCAGATAGACAGGTTTCTTTTTAAATTAATAATGGGCTATCCTGAATACAGCGAAGAAGAAAAAATAATGTCAGAGAACATGACATTAAAGAAATTTGAAGAGTTTGATTTAAAGCCTATTATTTCTCCTGGAGAGATATTGAAAATGCAGGCAATAACAAAGAAGGTTTATTTGGATGACAAGATAAAGAAATATATTCTTAATATTGTCAGGAAGACAAGGACAAAAGATTTTAAGTATGGCAATTATATTGGATGGGGCTGCTCTCCAAGAGCAAGCATTGGTTTATTTATAGCTTCCAAAGCGAAGGCTTTGATGGATGGCAGAAATTTTGTCATTCCTTCTGATGTCAGAGATGTTGCTCATAATATCTTAAGGCACAGGATTATCCTGACTTACAGGGCGAGAGCAGAAGGTATTGACAGCGATAAGATAATTGACGAAATACTGGACAAAGAAAACCCGTTGTAATTAGGATGATTTATAGAAATGTTTAATAACAAATAATTACTGATATAAAAATGAGAAAGACGAGGGGGATGAAAAAAAGAGTGTTGTTTGTTGCGATTGTTTTAGCCTTGATTTTTATAGTTTTGTTTTTTGCTTTTAAATTCTTTATTGGGGATTTTAAGGTATTTTTTGGAGTGGAAAAAGAGAAAAAAATTTTATTTGGACCAGGAGAGATTGTAACAAATCTATATGTAAAGAATCCAACTGCTAGTATTCTCGGCAATGTGCCCATTTCTTTTGGCGTGCCTTTTGCAGAATCTCTCAATTTACAAAATCCCAACTCTGAAATAATGATTTTGGATTCACAAGGAAATAATATTCCTGCACAATGGACTGTGCTTTCGCGATGGGAACATCAGACTGGAAATGTTAAATGGGTGCTTGTTGATTTTTTAAGTGATTTCAATCCCCTTGAAGAAAAGAATTTTTCAGTTGTTATGGGCAGTAGCAATTCTATTCCATCTTATCAGGTATCTATAAGTGATTTTGGCAATATGCTGCGGGTATTCACAGGAAATTTAATAGTCAATATTTCGAAAGAATCATTTAATCTTTTTGACAGTGCAAGCCTTAATGAAAATATAATGGTGCAACCAGGAAGTTCCCAAGGGCTTTCATATTATGAGGACGGCAAACAATTATTTACGAGTCTTGGCAATCCAGAGAATGTGAGCATTGAAATGGCTGGACCTTTGCATGCAGTCATCAGAACTGAAGGGTGGTTTAAGAATGCATCAAACCAGAAGGAATATTTATATTATATTGCGAGATATCACTTTTGGGCAGGAAAAAATTATACTCAAGTAATTTTGACTGTTACAGATAGGCATGATAAGCCAGTGACAGAAGGAAATTGGGATTCTTATTGGGATAATCAGACTGTTTATAACCTTAGCATTGCTTTTAAGGGAAATGCAGGCAGTAATTCTTACTGGTTTGGCGATTCTTTGTATTTTGGGAACAGGGTTGCATTGCAGCAGGAAAATGCGTATGGATTTAGTATAGAGAAGGATGGGCAATTGCAAGAAGGGAACATAGATGTTTCTGGAGAATGGTACCCTGTAATTTCTTCATATTATACTGGGACCCAGGGGCTTTATGAAATTTCTTCGAGCACTGATGGCTGGATTACTTTTATGCCTCTTTTAACTGCCGGAGATTATGAGGTGCTTGCATCGTGGATTTCTCCTTATGGTTATCTTCAAGCAGTAAATGTGAGCGGCCTTGTGAGCCATAATAGAACTTTGGAGAATATTCTTATTCCCCAGCAAATTGTGCTTTCTAATGAGTGGTATTCTTTGGGAACATTTGATTTTTCTGGAGAAAGCAATCAGTTTGTTCAATTTTTTTCAAATCTCAGCGCGAATAAAAATGCGGTTAAAATCGACGCTGTCAGATTCAGGCAAGTGAATACTGGGCAGAATTTTACTATTATTGTTTTTCCAAAAAATGAAACCTATCGGAATCCAGGAATTGGAGGCATCACAGGTTCTTCTGGCATATTTTTCAGCGTGAATAATTTTTGGCAGAATTATCCGAAGGCGATTGCAGGAGATAGTTTGGGCAACTTGGAGTTTGTCATTCTTCCAGACGGACCTTATAATTTTGCACCTGGAATGGGAAAAACTCAGACATTCTCTGTTCTTTTTAATTCTGCAGGAATTCTTCCTGGCTTGAAGGAAGACTTGCTAAATATTCAATCTTTTCCATTGAGAGGTGTTGCGGATTCTTTATACTACAGCCAAACAAAAGCTCTCGATCTTATTGGATACACTCCGGAGTTGACGAATCCTCCTGAAGATTTGGCGCGATGGGATGAACTAACTTCCAGCGGACTGGGAGTATTGGAGAAGAACAGGGATAGCAGCAATGCCTATTCTTGGAAGGATTATGGGGACTACTGGATTGGAAGCCCATATACCTCGAACGGAGCAAGATATTTTAATTGGGCAAATCTTCAACATAATCAGGTGTCTGGAGCTTTTGTGCAATTTTTAAGGACAGGAAATCTGAGCTGGTGGAATTATGGCGAAAGTGCTTACAAACATTCTTCTGACATTGATTTTGTAAAATATTATCCGCTGCGACTGAAATATGACGGGACAGTTCATCGCAAGGGAGAATGCTCTGTTCCAGATACTCATACTTGCACAGAGCCAGAGACTGTTATGAATTTTGAATGGAGATTTGCTTTACTTCATTATTTTATCACTGGAGATTCTTGGGATAAGGATATTGTGAGAATGGATGCTGAGGGGAAACGCTCTTTTTATTATGATGGTTCGCCGTTAAATATCTCTCAACAAAGGATTGATTTCTTCACCTCTCTTGCTAGACCATTGACATGGAATATCTGGGGTTTATTGAATGCGTATGAAGAACTTGGAGATGTTTCTGGAGGATATAATCCGGATTTAGGTGTAAATTATATAGGGGGATATTTGGACCATGCAAATCTTACAATTGATTCAATAAAAAAGAACCAAGACGAGACTGGATTCATAGGGAATAGCACAGGATACTATGATTACTCTTCTGGCGGGGCTGCGGGGTATCAAGGGCCTTGGGGCGGGTGGGCTCTTTATTCACTCGCGTTGTATGCTGATGCTACTGGAGATGCTGTTCTTAAAAATGTGACTCTAAAAGGTATAGAACATCTTAAAAATTATTTACTTAGAAAGCAGGAAGGCGTTTTATACCCTTTATATAGCTGGACTTATGAGAAAAAGCCCTCTGTTGAAAATTATCAAATGAGGGAGGATATAGGCATTGTCAAATCTGTGTCTAATTCAAGAATTTATTTCGATATTTCTGATTCTCGTTCTACATTGAATGCGTCTGATTTCTATCTGGGGAAATTATTAAATTTCACAACAGGAGCAGCTTTAGGTAAAATTTATGGGGTTCTTGATTTTGGGCAGGAGGGTAATGGATTTTATTTTGAATTCAATTGCTCGCGTTATTCCACCTGGACTCCTGGATTGTGCGTGGATGCTTCGGGATTAAATAATTTTATCAGCGCAGGGGTCGCTCCTGGAGATATTGTAAGCCTGCGACAGGCAGATGAATTTGATATGGCATATAATTATGACTATGATATTCTCAATGCACTTACCTATTATTATCTGCAGACAGGGAATACAGAATATCGCGATGTGGCAAGAGATTTTTTTAGATATGTTGAAAATAGAGACTGCGGCAGAGCCGGAAATGCATCTTGGCCGCCTTTAACTCCTTGCGCGCTTTCTTCTATTCCTGCACTTGTTGGGGACCCTTTAAGTTTTCCTTTTTTATATATTAATAATGAAGCAGGAGCATTGAATTTGAGTGTGCCCGACTATAATACTAGTTATGTGAATGACACAACTCCTCCTGTAATTTCTTCAATAGAAAATAGTTCGATTACTAATCATTCTGCAGTTATTAGCTGGCAGACAGATGAGAATGCAAATTCTAAAATTTATTATGGCTCGAGTGCTGGGAATTTGAATTTGAATTCGATTGATAGCAGTTATTCGCTGAGCCATATTATTAATTTGAATAATTTGGGAGAAAATAGTACTTATTATTACAAAGCCGAAAGCTGTGATAATAGCGGAAATTGCGCTAATTCCTCAATTTACGAGTTTAAGACATTGGGAGCAAATGAAACTTATGTTGACAATGAAGCTCCTGTTATTATTTTAGAGGCCCCTACTAATGGCACTTCTTCTGTGGAAAGCAGCATTACATTTACATACCTGCCGGCAGATTATTCAAGTGTTGCTAACTGCACTTTATTTGTTGGTGTTGAAACTAGGATTGACAATACGATTGAAAAGAATGTAGAAAATAGTTTTGTTCTGTCTTTGGCAAATGGAAATTATAGCTGGAATGTGAGCTGCATTGATTCATTGGGAAATGTTGGGAGAAGTGAGACGAGGAAGTTTGGTGTTAGTTATCAGGCGCCCTCTGATACGCAGTATTATGTAGATAAGGGAAGCTCCATTGTAATAACGCCGAAGCCAAAAGCAGAAAATGTGACAAATGTTAGTGTTATTGAAGAAAGAGAAAAAATTGTATTAGGAGATGAATTAAGCTATGTTGATTTGATTAATGGAGAAGAAAAAATAATTGTTGACTTGTATGGGAATAGCTACCTGGTGTCATTTATCCTGACAGAAGACGGGAAAGTCGTGGCAAAATTGTTCAACGGAGATTATATTATTCCGAGAAAAGACGTTTTGCCGATTTCTCTTGGAGATGAAGAGATGTATGTTGGAATTGTAGAAGGGCGGGAGCAGATTGTTCTTGGATTGGATGCAAATGCTGTCAGGGAAAAAGCAGGGATAATTAAGAGCGTGGAGGAATTTAGCGGCTGGTTGAAAATGGCATATTATATTCTAATCGGCGTTGTGGGGATTTTAATTATTGTTATAATTGTGATAATAATTTGGTATGCGAGAAAGAGCAGAGGAGAAAGAAATTTTGAGGGGGAAAAAGCTTTTGCACAGAGATAAACTTTTTCTATAAATCTTTCTATTGTTTGCAGGAAATATAAAGCAAACCTTAATTCTTAATGTCTATATCTATAGTGAAAGACATAAATTAGCAAGATTATATTGTAGATAATTATCTTGGCTTGTATTGGCTATAGTAGCTATTTATCAATGATTTATTTGCTTAAAAGCGAGATTGTTGCAATATTAAGTTTGATAATTGACTTAACATTTACGAAACCTTTTTTAATTGAGATGTATTCATTTATTTATTAAAAAGAGGAAACAATTATGGAAAGAAAATTAAACGCTGACGTGTCTGGAGCTATTAGCGACTTTGAGGCAGCTGCAAAAGAATTCGAGCTAAAAGAGAAACTGTACAGGATTATATTCCGGGGAAAAGGGCTGGAGTTTGACAAGTTTAGGGATTATGCGCCTGATGAAGATGCTTCTAATATAGATTGGAAAGCGACTTTGAGGGCAAATAAGCTTATTGCCAAGCAATATATTGAAGAGAGAGAATTAAATATCCTTTTTGTTGTAGATATAAGCGAGAATATGCTGCTTGGCTCTGCAAAAAAATTAAAATGCGAATATGCGGTTGAGATTTTTTCGGCATTGGCGCATCTAATGGTTAATTCAAATGATAGGGTGGGCATTATTACCTACAATGACGAGATTAGGGAATTTATACCTCCCAAAGGCGGAACTAATAATTTCTTTATCCTTGTTGATATTCTGTCCAATGCAGATATTTACAGGGGAGATTCAAGATTTGACAAGATGCTAAATTTTCTTTTGGATTATGTCAACAAATCCATTGATGCTGTAATTTTTCTTTCTGATTTTATTAAAGTAGGAAAAGATTCTGCGGATAATTTATTTTTAGCAGCGAATAAATTTGAGTGCATGGCTTTTATGGTAAAAGATTTATTAGACAAAACATTTCCAGATGTGGACAGGGAAATAGCAGTTGAGGATCCGAGGAGTGGGGAGCAGATTCTTATTAATCCTAAAAGAATCAAGCATATTTATGAGAGAAATGCTCTTGAACAGGCAAATCTTGTAAAAAGCCTGCTTATAAAAAGCAATATTGATTTTTTGGAAATTATGACAGACAAGCCCTTTGCCTTTTCACTGGCAGGGTTTTTAGGGGAAAGAGTAAAATTAGGAAGGAGGGCGGCAATTTAATGGCATCAATAAGCTTCATTTATCCGATGTATTTGCTCTTTTTGCTTTTAATTCCTTTATTTATTTTTATTCATTTTATAACTTTGAAAGCGACGAGGAGCACTGCCCTAAGATTCGCGAATTTTGAGGCAATTGCGAAAATAAAGAGCGTTGATTTTTTTTCTAAGAATTTAATAATCTTATTCTTGAGCATTTTAATTGTTTTTGTATTGGTTATGGCTCTTTCTGGACTGACATTGCATACTATAGCGGAAGCTAGCAAGCATTCTTTTGTTATTGCATTGGATACGTCTGAGAGCATGGGGGCGAAGGACATGTCTCCTAATAGGCTGGAGGCTGCAAAGCAGGCGGCCATAGATTTTGTAAGCGCTACGCCATTCGCGACAAAGACAGGGGTTATTTCTTTTTCTGGAAATGCTTTGATAGAGCAGGATTTAACTGACAGCAAGGAAATGGTGAAGACTGCAATAAGAGATATTGAAATAAGCCCGGTTTCTGGGACAGACATATATGAGGCAGTTATTACAGGGACAAATTTGCTTAAGGGCGAGGAATCTGGAGCTATTATTATATTGAGCGATGGGCAGATAAATGTAGGGAGCATAGCCCAATCTATAGAATACGCAAATGCAAATAATATTATAGTGCATGCAATTGGCATGGGAACTAAAGAAGGTGGAATTACTTTATATGGCGGAATATCAAAGATTGATGAAGATTCTTTAAAATCTCTTTCTTACGGCACGAAAGGGGAATTTTTCAAGGTAACTGATGGAGGGGAATTATTGGATTCCTTTAACAAAGCAATTGAAAAAACCCAGAGCAAAATCAAGATTAATCTTTCCAATTACCTGATTATGGCTGCTGCCTTGCTATTTTCTCTGGAATATTTCCTGATAAGCAGCAGGTATAAGAGACTGGTCTGATTTTTTATATTTGTCAAGACAATATAAATTATAATTTAGGGGTTATAAATAATGCCACCATCCATATCAATGTCGCTGATTATACCTTAAATATAAATCATGAAAAGCTAAGTAAGCTTATTAATTTTGCCCCCTTTGATATTTCCTGCGCGAATTCTATTATTTTATTGTATTTAGCATAATCGTCAACTCTTTTTTTCATTGATTCCCTAAATTTTTCCAATTCTCCCCTTATTTTTTCATTTTTTGTTATTTCTGCTATTTCATAAGCTTGCGTAAATTCTTTTTGAAGTTCTGCATAAGCGTCTCTTATCTGCTCTTCATCAAGAGAATTAATCTGGCGCATCATTTTTTCCCTTTGAGGCATTATAACGAGCGGAAGAGTTATTTTTTCTTCTTCTTTTGGAAATTCAAAAGGCTTTTCTTCCACTTTTATTGGAATTTTCTCTTTTATTTGTCTTGCTGGCTGCTGGGGAGGAGAAGGTTTTATTTCTATTCTTGTTTTAGCCATATTAGGATATTGTTCGCGGATTATTTCTTCCAAACCACTAATGAGAAGATTTATCTTATTTTTTTCTATTTTTTCTCCAGAATATAATGCCCTTAGCATTTGATTGCAGAAAAAAGCAATATTTTTTTTCTTTTTTTCTTCAAAGAGTTTAATCATTTCAGAATAATCGAGATTTTTTTCTATTTTGAATGTTTCTTTTAAGAAACTTTTTGCCAATTCATCCAGAGATTTTAAACTTTCTTGAGGAACTATATTTGAATGCCTGAGATTTTCAAGCTTATTTTTTATAATATTTTCTTTTTGTTCAATCTGCTCTTTTACTACAACTTTTTTCTTTAATCTTTTATGGATTATAAATAATGCTACTGCCAGGATTGCAAGCACTACTACTGCGATTACTAGAATTAGCATTGCTGTTCCTAAGAAGCTCATTTATTCACCTCAATTATTTTAATTTACTTATCTATTTAAAGATTACCTTGCAATCTTTAAGTCTCGTTTGTGAAACTTCGACTTTAAAGATTTACTTCGCAAATCTTTAACATTCGTTTAGTGAAAGCAGATATCTTGGATATGGCTCGGATTATCGCATATAAAACTGGGCTTGCTTTCTACGGCATTTTATGTCAAGATGCTTTGCGAAAACCACTGCCTTCAAGAATCTTCACAAGTTCAGATTCTTGATGGTCATTAAGAACCTTCGGTTCTTGAGATTTCAAGCTGTGGATGAGCATCTTGAGCGCGTCAAGAATCCTCACAAGTCTTCAACTTTTTCTTAGTTTCTAAAGTTGGAGGTCTGGAGATTTTATTAAATCTCCAAGTCCTTAAACGCAAAGTGTTTGAGGGATAGCGGAGCTTTGCTCTGCTATATCGGATTCTTGAGCGCCTCTAAAGTTTCTATTGTAAGGAAACTTTAGGGTCCAAAACACAAAGCAACCTTCGGTTCTTTGTGCCCCAAAGTCCTATGAACTTTGATGGGTTTCAAACAAAACGAAAGAAACTTTTTGATTTATTGTATTCTATACCAACGGACCTAAGTATTCTACCAGATTGTCAGTCGATATATTCGAGAGAATGAAAGGCAGTGGCAAAAAATTTCAGTCTCTCGCTATATATTTAATACTCGAGAGAAATCTCCAGCTTTAAAGCTGGAGTTTGTTTTGTAGATTTCTCTCGGTTCTCCCAAAGCCCCTAAACAAACCTCGGCTTTCAAGCCGAGGTAAACGCAAGGGCTTTGTGATTTTTAATACTCATTTGAATAATTTTTACTCTACTATTTTGTTTTGGCTTTTTAATAATAATGTTTATAAAGTATTTTTACTCTACGTTATAAGCTAATTCAGCATTTTTAGCAACGAAAAAAAGAGATAATGGTGCATAAAAAATATTTAAAAATAAAAGGAAAAACCTATGGGCCATATTATTATGAATCTTACAGGGAAAATGGGAAAATAAAAAAAAGATATATAAAAATTCCAGAAAAAAAAGAGCGTAGAGTAAAAGATATTAGGATGAAAGGAATATCAAAAAATGCTGTAATGCTTTATTCCTTATTTGTGCTTGTTTTGCTAATTGCAACAATCGCTTATTATTCTTTGCCAAGAGAGGTTTTTGAAGGAAAGGTTTTTTTCAAGCCAAGATTATTTTTTTCACCATTAGGGGCTTCTTATGGCGGGACAGGAAGCGTTAATTTGAGCATTTGGGACGATATGGATGAAGGAATGATAAAAAGGAGCGGGAACGATGTTAATTTTTATGCAAATTATACCGATGCTTCAGGGAATATCATTAATAATTTTAATGGCGGAAATTGTGCGATTAGATATAATTTTGGGCAGGGGTTTGGGAGTTTTGAGAATATGAATTATAGCTCTGTTATTTTGCTGTGGAAAGCCAACAGGACTTTTAATTATATAGGGGGGCATGTTTTTGAAGTTGAATGCACGAGCAGTTTTGGGGGCATTACTTTGAATAATACATTTTTTATTGCCAATACAAAGCCGGATTTCCATACATGGGGAACAATAACTAATGGCAAGGAAGATTCTTTAATTACTTATAATTTTAGCGCCAATGTGACAGAGATCGATGCAAATGACCTGCTTAATTTTGCTATTGAAGCGATTAATAATATGAGCTCTTTTTTATATCCCTGGATTTCAATAGACTCTCAGACAGGCGTGATGACAATTAGTTCTACTAAAGACAGCGAGACAGGAAATTTTATTATTTCTATATTTGTGAGCGATATTTTAGGCACCGGGGTATCAGAGCAATTTACTTTTAATGTGGGTGCTGTTAATGACGCCCCTGCATTTGTAAATCTTGAGAATAAAAGCTTCAATATGAGCGATTTATTCGAATATGGGATTATTGCGAGAGATGATGAAGACAATTTTCCATTGGTTTTCAACATAACTTTCTTGAGCTGCGATACAGCGCAGTGGTCTACTAGGGGAAATACAAGCTGCGAATTATTCAACAGCACCCAGTATGTTATTAACGAAAGTAATGGGGCTATAATAAATATAAGCTTCACGCCTTCGAAGAATGATGTTGGAGATTATATCATTAATTTCAATGTTCGCGATACAAATAATCTTGTTTTGCCTTATAATGCTTCTACAAGCAGGATTGTTAATTTTTCTGTCCTAAATACGAATGACCTGCCTTATTTGACTTATGCGTGCGATAATGAGCAGAAAGCAACAGAAGATACTGCTTTTATCTGCTATATAAATGCGAGTGATGGCGACGAGATAAACAATTTGACTTTTATTTCTGATAAAAAATGGTTTTTGAATTTGAAGACAGCAAGCGTTAATATAACTACGAGTTTTAAAGGTTCAATTAATGTGAGCTTTGTTCCAACTGATGAGAGTGTTGGAAATTGGGCAATAAATATTACGGTTCGAGATACCGGGGGCCCTGTGAGAGCAAGTTCAACAATTATTAATTTCTCTGTCGAGAATGTTAATGATAGTGTTAATTTAGGAAAAATTGAGAACATAACTGCTTTTACAAGCAATACTTATTATGTAATTTATATTAATGCTACAGATGACGATTTGCTGATACCTGACAAGAGCGTTTATAATGAGGCTCTATCTTTTAGTTCTGATAATTTATGCGTTGGTGCTGCATCGCTGGGCGTTATTTCCGGGACAAATAAAACTGCCGCATTGATAGATTTCAATCCGAATTGTTTTGGCGGAGGAAATTATAATGTAACTATTAATGCAATTGATTTGAGCGGAAGCATTGACAGGGAAAGTTTCATTATAACAGTTGAAGGGAATAACCTTCCTGTCTGGAACTCTCCAGAAACTATGCACAAATTTTTTGAAAATAGCACATTTTATTTAAACTTGTCTGAAAATGTGAGCGATGCTGACGGGGATTCTATCGCATTTTCTTATGGGAAAGATGGAGAGTTTCCTTCTTTTTACCTTGATAACAAAACAGGAGTTATAAATTTCATTCCCGCTGACGAGGATGTTGGGCAGCATATTCTGAACATTAGCGCTTTTGACGGGAAAACGCGAGCGTATTTAATTTTTAATTTTACAGTTATTAATGTTAATGATGCTCCTGTTATTGAACTGCCTCTTAATGGAAACGGGATATCAATTAATTCCACAACCTTGGAAATGAATACTTCAGAAGATATGGAAGCTGAAATATTCTTGATTGTTAGAGATGGGGATTTCAAGATACCTTTTCTGCAAAGAGATTTTTATGACGAATCCTTGGGCATTAGCCTTAATTTTTCAGGGAATAACAGAAATTTATTTGGTTTTGGCGAGCCTGCTTTTTTGGCTGCCGATAGGCTGCTTTATAGCGCGAATTTTACTCCGCGAAAGAGCGATGTGGGGCTTTATAATATAAGTTTGAATGTTAGTGATGCGAGTGGCGCTTCTTCTTTTATTGAGTTCAATTTGAATATTTTTGAAATAAATCATCCGCCTATATTCACGAATTTGGCTAATCAAAGCGCTTTTATTAACGGAGAATTATATTATGATATAAACGCGATGGATTTAGAAGAAGGAGATGATACTGGCGGAACATTGACTTATTCTTATAGATTCCTGAATGGAACAGATTTTATTAATAATAACGAGAATGTATTTAATACTAAAACAGGAGTTTTGAATGTGACATTTGGGGGCACTGAAGGGACGACATATTATTTGAGCGTGACGGTAAATGACTCTATTGGTCTGCAAAATACAGGATATTTCTGGATTTTTGTTTATGACTCTCCTTATATACTTGCGCCTCCAAGCGGGTACGTTTTTAATTTGAAGGAGAATAACCAGAGCAATTTAACTTTCAGGGCAAATCATACTATTGGGAATGAACTGAATTATAAGTTTTATATTGGGGGCGAAATGAGGCATGATGAAAATTATTCTGGAGACGGAAGCATTATTCGCTGGCAATTTACGCCGACATTTAATGACGAGACTTACGGTTTGTTCGGAAATCTGACATTAGTGGTTTCTGTGCCTGTTTTTCCACATCTGAATGCTTCTTTGACATGGAGCATGAATATTACGCATACGAGTGCACCAATACAATTTATAAAAGATGTAGGAGACAAGCAGGGAAATTATGGAAAAGAGATGATTATTAATTTGAGCGAACACTTTTATGATGCTGATAGTTTTGACCCTCATTATAATGAGTCGGTCAGGTTTATTATTAAGAGCAGTGCCCCTATCAGCGGTATAACTTACAACGTCAATAATTGGATTTTAAGCCTTAGTGCTTCTACTGCTTTGGTTGAAATTCTAAATATAACTGGGAGCGATTTAGACGGGAACGGGAAAGCGCTGACTAATGCAACGAGCAATAATTTTAAGATTGAATTTACAGAGCCGACAGAGGTTCAAGTGCCATTGCCGGTGCCTGTGCCGAGCGGCGGAGGTGGCGGCTCATCAACAGAAAAACTTATACTTTTGAAAATAATTATGCCCGATGTTATTTCTCTTAAAAAGGGAGAGAAAATAATGCTGCCTGTTTCAGTTATTAACGATGGCAGTGTTACTCTCAATAGCGTAGATTTGAGTGGTTTGATGGCGAAGGATGGGGCGATTAGGGATGATTTCAAAGTGGATTTTAGCAAGAGTTTCTTTTCTACACTTAAGCCTGGCGCGCATGAGAATTTGACATTAAGCGTTAATACCCCTTTGGATGAGCCAGGATTATATGAGCTGACTGTTAATGGAAAAGTGCAGAATCCCAAGTATTTGGATTGGGGCAAGATTTATATTAAAGTCCAGGAGGGAAGCACTCTTATAGAAAGATTGGTATTTACAGAAGAATTTATAGTTGAGAATCCGGAATGTATAGAGCTTAAGGAGCTTGTTGACGAGTCGCGGGAATATTTATTACTAGGAAATGTTGGCGAGGCAGAGGACAAGTTGAATGAGGCTGTGAACTCGTGCAAAGAGGCTATTTCGCAAGAGTCTTTGATTTCTCCAAATAGAATCAAGATTAAACTGCAGGACGAGATATTTATTTACTTGCTTATTGCTACAATTATTGCAATTGTCTTTGGAATCTCATATTATACCTATCAAAGGATAATGTTCAAGAGAGTAATGGCGGGTGTGGAAAAAATGAGCTCCAATATTGGGCCTTCTGAAAGTTTTAGTTAATTGGAATTTTAATATGTGTTCATATTATATTAGAGATAATTATCTTAATTTGACTATTGTCTTTCAATTATCTGTTTGTTACAAGGTTGGACTTGATAATTGATTTAACATTTTGTGTTAAGTAAACCTTTATTCTTAAAGCAGATTATAAAAGAAAATATCTCAAAACCCTGAAATAGTAAGATTGCGTCAAGATAATTATTTAGATGAAAGTATACTTACTGCAATGTTAGATTTTATAATTGACTTAATATTTTGAGACCTCAAGATTTGTATTTGCGCAATCCCTCTACTTTAGTCCTAAGGCAAACAAATCAAATCTTGATGGTGTTCAAGAACCCGAGCACGCCCCGGACTTGTCCGAGGGTTCTTGACAAGGTTTAAATAATATTAATCATATAATCTCTTATTAAAAAGAGGAAAATATGGGCAAAAGGAGAAGGCACAAGAAAAATAAAGAGAAGGCACCTGTCAAGGAAGAGGGCGAAGAGCATAAGAAGGAAAAGGCAGAACATTCTAAAAGAGAGAAAGCAGAGCAT
>Ga0208375_1003018_pt1 | contig 14892 bp, 9 predicted proteins | sample RifOxyD1_FD_184038 | JGI IMG/M metagenome (GOLD analysis project Ga0208375, IMG submission 184038) | Soil microbial communities from Rifle, Colorado - Rifle Oxygen_injection D1 (SPAdes) | ecosystem: Environmental > Terrestrial > Deep subsurface > Rock core/Sediment | place: Rifle, Colorado... | reverse complement strand
CAACAACAATGGTCAATCGCATTAATTCAATTGCTGCCTTAGTAGAAAGTTGTTGTCTATCCAAAATTCGGATTTTTGGAGATATCTTAATATGCCCACCGTCATCTCTATCAACATGCGGTTTCTCAACAGCATCAACAACAAAATTAGGTGTTTCGTATATAATTACCATAATTTCAGTAAAATACTTTTAATATATAAAATTTTTTAAATACAAACAAAACTCGGGTATTTATGCCTAAACAAATGACTTTATGTATTATATATGATGATTCTAATATACTTCTTGGAATGAAGAAGCGCGGATTTGGTGAGGGTCGATGGAATGGCTTTGGCGGAAAAGTAAGTGACGCAGAATCAGCACAACAGGCTTGCGTTAGAGAATTACATGAAGAAGCAGGCATAGAAGCACAAGACTTGAAGAATAGAGGCAAAATATTGTTCGAATTCCAAGATACTGGAAAACAACTTGAAGTCCACTTGTTTAGCGCATCAAAATATTCGGGGGAACCGCAAGAATCTGAGGAAATGCTTCCAAAAGTATTCAACATTAAAGATATTCCATATGATAATATGTGGGATGATGATAAACACTGGCTGCCAATACTCCTTGAGAACAACAATATCGATGGATACTTCTTATTTGATGCAAACGATAAAGTAATAAAGAAGGAGATTAAGACATACTGAATAAAAAAACCAATTAAATTGTTTTCTCCTCCTCAAGCATAATCGTAATATTTATATACTGCTTCTTTTATAAATTGAGTAATGAGCGTGTTTGGAGAAAGTATTCAGTTTTTAGCAAAATTAGGAATATACGATGTAGTTCTACCGTTTTTATTAGTGTTTACTATTGTTTTTGCCATTTTAGAGAAAACTAAAATAATGGGTACAGAGAAAGGCAAAGACGATAGGGATTATACCAAAAAGAATTTGAACGCGATGGTCGCGTTTGTTATGGGATTTTTTGTCGTTGCATCAGCACAATTAGTTGCAGTAATCAACAAGACGATGTCACAAGTATTTATACTATTATTATTGGTCATCTGTTTCCTTATGCTTGCAGGAGCATTCCATCAACAGACAAAAGAAGGTTTTTTCCTTACAGGCGGATACAAGAACGTTTTTATGGTTATAGTATTTGCTGGAATAATAGCAATATTTTTAAATGCTTTAGGCTGGTTAGAACTAATATATGATTTTTTACGAGATCATTGGAATTCAAGTTATGTTGCTGCAGTGATTTTTATTTTGATAATAATAGGATTTATGGTGTGGATTATGAAGGATCCCGCAGATTCAAAGGAAGCTAAAAAAGAAGGAAGCTAAAAAAAGGTGATTCGAATGGGTATATTTGAAAACGGATTAATGCAATTAGCCGATATGGGTGTTCTTGAGGTATTACTACCGTTTATATTGGTATTTACAATAGTATTTGCAGTATTGCAAAAGACTAAAATTCTTGGAGATGAAAATGGTAAACCAAGAAAGAACTTTAATGCAGTAATTGCACTCGTGATGGGTCTTGCTGTGGTAATCCCTCACGTCATCGGATCTTATCCATCTCCAGAGTCAGACATTGTTTTGATAATCAACAATGCTCTACCAAATGTGTCTATTGTATTAGTAGCAGTCATAATGATGCTATTGATAATGGGAGTGTTCGGTGGAGAGGTAAATATCGCTGGTTCCTCACTTGCAGGATGGGCAGTATTGTTTGCTATCGTTGCAACACTTGTAATATTTGCAAATGCAGCTAATTGGTTTGTACTTCCAGGATGGTTAGACTTCCTAAACAACTCAGAAACACAAGCATTGGTTGTAGTGATATTAGTGTTTGCATTAATCATTTGGTTTATAACAAAGGAGGACAAGCCAAAGGATTCAAAAGAGCCAAGTTTCATGGAAAGTCTTGGAAAGGCTCTTTCGAAGTCAAAATAAGGCTAAATACTAAATGGCTACATTCCTTGATATTTCGATATTAGGAAACTTTGTTAGTATTTTTACTTTTTTATTAGTTTTTGTTATATTCTATGGGATGTTAGAATTGTTTAATATTTTTGGCAGCGGCCATAAAGGGTTACATGCGATAATAGCATTAGCTGTCTCATTTGTAGTAATTTTCAGCAAGGGAGTTGTTGCAGTAATACAGACATTTACACCGTGGTTTACTATATTAATTCTGATAATATTTTTTATATTGTTTGCTGTAAGAATGTTTGGAGCTACAGACAAGGACATTAGAGATGAACTAACAAGCGGTTCTACAATAACTACTTGGATAATCATATTTACGGTAGTCATACTATTATTCTCTTTAGGGGCTGGATTTGGACAAGACAGCCTAGCACAGGGACAATCATCAGGAATAAGTGCCACACAATCAAATTCTTCAGGTAATGCAAGTATAGTTGAATCTGGGAGTACAGCAACTACAAGTTATAACCAGAATTTGTATAACACGCTATTTCATCCGAAAGTTCTTGGTTTAATTCTTGTAATGCTTCTTGCAGTTATTGCAATGTTATTCTTAACAGGTTCAGATGCAAAGTAATTCTAGAATTGATAGTTTCTTAAATTAAGAACTATAATGTACAAAAATAAATGAGAAAAACCCGATAAGAAAAAATTAACTAAGAAAAAAATTTCAATAGATTATTGATCCCCGCCATCATCTTCATCTGCTGCTTTCTTTAACACTTTCTTTTTAGGAGTAAATTTTGAAGTTGACTTCATACCATCTGTTATCCTTGTTAATTCATTGACATTATCCATAAATGATGGTAATACTTTTGAGAATACTTTTTCCATTGCCTGCATCTCTGTTGATACGTTGAGCATGTTTTTGTCATAGTCTCCTATTTTTCCTATTATTGCTTGATGAAGCTTGTCGAATTGGTCTTTTAAGTCATTCATTCTCTGCTCCATTACTTGAAGTTTGGCGTCGGCCTTTTGCTTCCACTCGATTACTTTATTTATGTCTTTGACTAATTCATTCCACTTTTCATCTATTATCGCTTCTATAAGTTCCTCATTTGAGCTTCCTCCAAGGCCGCTCATGCTCATACCCATTGAACCCATCCCCGAGCCCATTCCTATTGGTTGTAGAGGCACATCTTGGTATCCTTGTGGCGATTGTATTGGTTGCATTGGTTGTATATTATCTTGTTGCATAGTATTATTCTCCGACATTTCTGTCTGGCTCATTGCATCGAATATTTGGCTTGAGGTATACCCATCTCTTTGCAATGTTTGTATTATTTGATTGTTAGAATATCCTTGTCCCTTCATTGCTGCAACTTGGTCTATTGGCACATCTGGACCTGCTGCAAGGTCTGATTTTGAAGATTTGAACATTCCCATTTTATCCTCTTTTTTGTTTGATATTCGTTTTATATTTCTATACTGATTCTGGAGTATTTAAAATTTTTGTTATTCTAAAGTATTTGTAATTTTCAATTATCAAGTATTTCGCGTTCTTAAGTATTTTGTATTCCTAATTATACTCTTAATTACATATTGCCAAACTTAAATACACATGCCCGGGGACTGGATATAAGCTTATAGGTATTGTTCCTACCTGTCCTCGTTCACGGTTTGTACAATCACCGTTCTTGAGTTCTATCTCTGCTGCAGGATCTCCCCACTTTGCGTTCTCTGTGTATAATATAAATGTCATTCCTTGTTTTACTAGAGTCCTGCTAGTGATGTTCCATAATGTCTTGTTAGCAATTTCGCAAGCACTCGCCCCGCAGTCTATCTGATCTCCTCTTGCGCAAAACTTTAACATATCTGAGATAGTATAATCGTTCCCTACGCATTCAACTGGATTAACATTCACTACTGAATTTACAAAATTTGATGCAGTTTCATCTGCTATATAGCTTTTTTTATAGTCTGTTATCGGCATTGTCTTTCGAAATGATACGAATAGTAAGAATCCTATAATTATTAGTATTACAATTAATGATAATCCGAACATTTCCATCTGTGATTTTTTATGAGTCTTCTTCCGTTTTGTATTGTTATTTATTCTCATGCGTCATCTTCTCATGCGTTATCTCATCTATAATATCCTTCAACAATCAATAATCCGAATCCTTTTCTTCCTTCTCTACCATAATTCTTCTCTATGATTATTGGAATGCTTATTTGTAGTGTTGTTTGTTTTGAAATATTGTTGTTATATATCACTACGCTAGTATCATTAGGGTATATTTGTTGTATTGTTATTCTCGAATTCTTGAAATAATAATTGTAGTAATCGAAAACTTGCGCTTTATTAGTCGAACTTGGAGAATTCATGCTGTAGTTCATTGCAAGTATTTTGTACCAGTCAAAACAATTAACTTTTGTCACGACATTTGTATTATAGCATCGTAATTCGGGAAGTTCTGCAGCAATTTTTGCCAATTCTATTACAGAAAGATCTTGATATTCTAATTGTGAAGTTTTTATGTCATCCCTGTTTATTCCACTCCAGAATACTATTCCTATAACTAGTAAGAATATTATAATTATAACTACTGCGATACTTTCTGCCATCTGTATTTGTGATTTTTTTGATTGCATTTTTTAGCATTCTGAATTTTTTATTTAGTCAATATTTAATTTATTTAATATATTAATGGACATCCTTTGAATGTTAAATCGGTATTCGCATTCTTTAATTGATTTGAAAAATCGTATAAATCAACAGCATCTGCCAAACCTTTATCTTTCATATTAGTTAATATAACAGATGGCGGAGTTAAAACAAACTGACATATATTACCGTTACCCAAATCTGTTTGTAATAATTCTATCCTCTTTTGATGTAATGATCGCTTTATCTCAAACTGTTTGAATGCCCTACTCATTTCACATGTATAGTATTTCTCATCGTCAGAAAATATTGCTCCAAACAACGATGCTGCGCCGATGTAATTAATATTACTTGATATTGATGCGCCATTCCTATAGATAACTGTTCCATAACCAAACAAATCACTTGATAATGTATTGGGTGTTATTCTTATGTAATCTTGTGTAACACCATTACATTCATTTTCAATACATATCACTCTATAATGAGTATATCCTTTTAGTGCTTTGTCCAATTCTGCCGGCGTTGATGCAAATTTCTTTGTAATGTTTGAAGGAAGTGTATTGTATATTAATCGTGATTGCGTCTGATATTGTTCAGTTTTATTATATATCACAAAAATCATATTCGGTGGAGTGATATATATGAATCTTGTAACGGTGAAAGGAACTGCGAAATCGAGTGTCCATATGTTTAATGTCTGCGTATTGAATTCTTTTGGAGCAAATATTATTTCGAGAGGTAGTTGTTCTCTTTGCGAGCCGGATATCTTAAAATCTGAAGTTAAGTCGGCAGGATCGCATGTAAATGTAAACGTTGTCTTTGGAGTCTCCATCTGACTGAATGTATTTGACAATTGTTGTTTGCCTTTTATGTTTGTGGCTAATTGTCTCAATACATCTTGGCTTACTTGAATATCAACAGATTTTTTTTGACTAAGAATCAAACTTATTATGAAAACAAATATTACCGTGCCTGCAATAAGTACAAATATCCAATTAAACTGGATTTCTATAGCCGATTTTTTAGAATGTCTGAGCATTTTAATAATTTTAATCTTCTCTTGGAAGTTTATCTGAATAATAACTTGTTCCAGTATCAATATATGTCTGAGGTCGAACTATGGTTCCTTGACCTATGCCAAGCAGCGTAATCTGGAAATTTTTGTTCTTTTGCGTTATGCATGTACAATTATTAGGATTATCAATTCTTAACAATGGAGCATATCCTATCGGAACGGTCTTTTTTGATGTCGATACAAATACATTCTTAATGTCGCCATCAAGTGCACTTCGTTTGATTATGTTATTTTTACAATCACTTAAAGCGTTAATGGATGTGTTGCCAATTTGTGTCGCATCGACAAAACAAACCGTCTCGTACTGGCATGGCGCAATGAGTGATTGTTTTGTTACTGAACCCCACCCATTGCTTCTCTCGACGAGTGATTCGAACTTTGTCTTGAACGATATCTGCTCTATCTGACAACTTTTAGACAATGTACTGCTTATTGCATTATATCCTATTAATATTATTACACCGATTATAAGTGCGGCCATTATAAATATGAAAATTTGTCCTACAACTTGAGATTTACTATTCATCGTATTATACCATGTTTAATTGAGACATTATCTTTGCAACATCAGATTTATCTAGAGTCCCATTATCCATATATTCAAATAACATTCCAGATACTGTTTCTTTGCTCAGTTTTCCTTTATTGACGAGGTCAGACAATATTTCTCTAAATACGTCTGATGTTAATTTTTCCTTGTCAAGATTTGAGAATATATTATTTGCTTGTGTTTGTGATATATTATCAGAACTCAACACTTTTGTTATTGAAGACTTATTCTTTCCTGACAATTCGCTTATTTTACCTGAGGTACTTCGTATATTATCTTTGCTCACGTCTTGCCCTATACTTCCCAGTTTTTCGAATGTGTCAGATTTTTTCTTTACTTTAACTAATCTCTGATTCTTGCTTCTTGATTTTTTTACTGATCCTACACCAGCAGAACTCGCACTAGGAGTCTTTTCCTCGGCAGTTTCTCCTTCAACAGTGTATGTCTCTAGACCCACTTTGCGTTCTTCTTCTGCTTTTTCTTTGTCACCTATTTTTTTTAACTTATCGAAGATATCAGCAGATTCTTTTTCTTTTGGTTTCTCTTCAGTCAAATCTATATACCCTGCTTCTTTTAATACATCTTTATTTACTCTCTTTTCCTTTAATGTTTCTAAATCATCTTCACCCTTAGGAGCAGATTCCTTGTCAAATCCTTCTAATAATGATTTTCTTGCATCTTGTTGCTGTTGTCTTCTTTCTTCTTGTTTCTTTTTCTGCATCTCTAATATTTTTGGATCAATAGTCATTGCCTGTTGCTGTTGAACTTGCTGTTGTCTAGTTAATGGAATAACTTTAGGAGGAGCATGTTTCTTTTTGTCGAAATATTCCTCATATATCACATATCCGCCGCCACCAAGCATCAATAATAAACCGATTATAATTAATATTATTCCTGCAGTATTTGGTTTATCAGGAATTATCTCTTCTGCAGGCATACATATTCCCTCAATACAACGTCCTGATTGACAATCATTATCGCTAAAGCAATACTCTCCATCAGAACATGCTGCACATGAACCGCCACAGTCTGTTCCAGTCTCATCACCATCTTGCACTCCATTCATGCATTGTTCTTCTTGACATATCCCTTCAAAGCACTTTCCTGTTTTACAATCAGTATTTTTTTCACATGATTCTCCGACATCACATGCAGGACATGATCCCCCGCAATTGAATCCTGTCTCGTCACCGTCGCGTATTAAATTATCGCAAGTGTATAATACCTGTGATAAGCAATCTATAGTGCATGAATCAGAGCATCCTACTCCGAATTCGCAAGAGTATAATTGCGCGAAGGATTCTTGGAACAATGTCTCTACAACGCCATCACATTCCTCTGATGGTTCTGTTCGGTCATTTCCGCACTCCTGTTGGATTTCTACTTCTGTATCCGTACATGATGTTGTGTTGACTTCGCAATTGTCGCATCCTAAGAATCCTGATGTTAATCCGAAGTCTTCACATGTTAGGAAGTTTTTCGTGCCATCGCACTCTTCTCCTTCTTCTACTATATTATTTCCACAGTCTGAAGGCGTTACTGTATATGTACAATCAGATACATCGAATCTGCATTCTTTTCTGCTTCCTGCAGGGTGGCATGTTATTGATCCGCCATCAAATTCATCATCTAATTGTTCACATAATGTTGTAGGACCTAAATTTAGTCCGTCACACTCTTCGCTTCCTGATATAAATCCATCTCCACAAACCGATACTGTTGGGAGCGTACAATCTTCAAGTACATATTGACATGTTGTATAATCACATGCTATTTCTCCGCCTATGTATCCGTCAAAGTCTGTACATCCTAAATCGAATTCCATGTCCACTTCGCACTGTTCTCCGATGTTCAATAATGAATTTCCACATGGACCGTCACCTGCGGGAGTATAACATTGACTCGTATCGAATGTACATTTGTTTTGACTGTCCGGACTGTAACAGCTCAATGTTCCGCTATCGAATCCGAAATCGTTACATGATTCTACTCGTCCCCATGCATCCCCATCACATTGCTCATTATATGGATTGTTTATTATTCCGTCTCCACAATGTCCTGTACCTATATCACAATTTATTGTATCCCAATTACAGAAAGTGTCACATCCTAATATCCCCCCAACAAACTTGTCGAAGTATGTACAGTCTAATCCACCAAGATTATTACTATCACACAATTCGCTTTCAGGAATTACATATCCATCACCACAATATCCTAAGTCTATTGCTGGAACACAATTATTTATATTTATCATACATTCATCCTGACTTCCTGCAGGATTACATGATAATGTTCCACTTAAGAATCCCATATCAAAACATGTAGTGTCTATTGGTTGTCCTGGTTCACATTGTTCATTGTTTCCATTATTTAATGTGCCATCACCACAATATCCGTCTTCAATAGTAGATTGACATTGTGTTGTATCAAATGAACAATCATTTGCACATGTTAATGTTCCTCCTAAATATCCTAAATCTGTACATTGCTGATCGTTTGTTCCCCTGTCGCATTGCTCATTAGGGAAATCATTCAATACTCCGTCTCCACAGAATTCTTCAACAGTCTCGTTACCGCCACTCGGTGTACATGATTCAACATTGTATGTACATGCAGTTGCCCCTGCACTTTCTGGATAACATCCTATTGTTCCACCAATAAAATTACCGATGTCTGTACATGTGTTTCCGCCATAATTTGTACCGTCACATTCTTCAAATCCGGATATGAATCCATCTCCACATACTGAGAATGTTGGGGGCGTACAATCATATAAGTCATATAAGCAAGAACTATAATCACATGCTAATAATCCTCCTATGAAATTATCAAAATCAGTACATTGCGCTGCAAGTGGCCTGTTTGTTTCACATTCTTCGCCGGGATTCAATACTTGATCTCCACAATATCCTCCAGGTATTCCAGTACATGAACTAGTATTGAAAATACATTGATTCAATGTGAATGGAGGATTACATATTAATGTTCCTCCGCTGAATCCTAAATCTGTACATGAATTAATATTACCCCAATCATAACTGTCACATTGTTCTTGCCATAGATTGTTTATTATTCCGTCTCCACAATAACCATCTCCTATATTACAGTTGCGAGTATCCCACTTACATTCTACTTCATAACCTGAACCTGGCGGGAAACAACTTAAGTCGCCGTTCATGAAGCCGCCAATATCTGAACATGTAGCGCCTCCCATATTCATACTATCACATTGCTCTCCTTGAGCATTAACTGCACCATCGCCACAATATGCTTCTTCATCTCCTGATACGCAATCTGATAAATCAAACTGGCAATTAGACGCGCATGCAATCTGCCCTGATATAAATCTATTATCGAATTGTGAGCATTCTGTTATGGCGCCTACTAAATCCTCATCGCATTCCTCCCCGATTCCTGGAGTTATTACTCCATCGCCACAATATAGTATTATCTCAGTCTGACAATCTATTAAATCGAATTCACAAGTATCATAATCACATCCAAGAGTTCCTCCAACGAATTGATCAAAGTCAGTACAAACAGCACCTAACGAAATTCCTGCCTCACAAGACTCTGTAGGATTAATTTCTCCATCACCACAAACACCATCACCATTAATAGAAGTACAACTACTAGTATCAAACCTACAAGGATCAGCCGAATTAGAAGAACCACAAGACAAACTTCCACCAGTAAATGCAGGATCAATATCAGAACAAGAATTGATATTACCCCAATCATCATCATCACATTCCTCATTAGGGAATTGATTTATTGCGCCATCTCCACAATAACCCGCGCCCTGACTTGGTATACAATCAGAAATATCATATATACATGAACCAAAATTACATGCGATATCCCCGCCAGTGAATGCATCAAAATCTACACATGCAAGGGTAAGTGGTCTATTTTGTTCACACTGCTCAGCTCTATTCAAAATCTGATTTCCACAATTGCCAAAACCTGCAGGAGTGCTACATTGAGATGTATTGAACAAGCATCTATCAGGAGAATCTGGAGGGTTACATGTTAGTGTTCCTGCATTGAATCCGAATTCTGCGCATGAATGTATATTACCCCAATCTACGCCATCACATTGCTCGAATGGATTATGATTAATTATATTATCTCCACAATAACCTTCTCCTGCGTTACAATTGCTCGTGTCAAAGGAACAATCTGAGTTACATCTTAATATTCCACCATCGAATGTATCTATATATCCACAGCTCATCAATCCCATATCGGCACCATCACAATCCTCGAGGTTGTTAGCAATTCCATCACCACAATATGGCTCGTCAGGTAATTGACAACCTGATAGATCGTATTGACAATCGTTTGTACAGCTTATATCTCCTGATAAGAATCTATCATCGAACTCTGAACATTCCGTAATCGGCCCTATAGAAGTTCCATCACAGAATTCTCCTAGGCCAGGAGTTAGTATCCCATCTCCACAATATAAGTTCTCTGCAGTATCACAATTTATTAAATCATAATTACAAGTAGTATAATCACATCCTAATGTACCACCGATGAATGCATCAAAGTCAGTACACACAGCACCTAATGAAACACCTTCTTCACAAGACTCGGTAGGATTAATCTCACCATCGCCACAAACACCAGAACCATAAATAGAAGTACAACTACTGGTGTCAAAACCGCAATCATTACTACAAGATAAACTTCCACCAGTAAATGCGGGATCTATATCAGAACAAGAATTAATATTACCCCAATCATTATCATCACATTCCTCATTAGGGAAATCATTAATTAATCCATCTCCGCAATAACCAGAACCCTGTGATTGTGTACAGTCAGAAATATCATATCTACAAAGTGCATAATTACATGCTATATCTCCACCTAGGAATGAATCGAAATCTGTACAACCAAGTGTTAATGGCCTGTTCTCTTCACACTGTTCTCCCCTGTTGAGTATGTCATCTCCACAAGTACCGAATGTTGATGTTGCAGTGCATTGACTTGTATTGAATAAACATTTTTCTGTTGAACTTGCAGAATTACAAGTCAAAGTTCCACCAGTAAATCCGAAATCTGAACAACTGTTCACATTGCCCCAAGTGGCGCCATCACATTGTTCATTTGCAAAATTATTAATTATATTATCTCCACAATATCCTGGACCAGAATCACAATTGCTAACGTCAAAGGAACAATCAGGATTACATGCAAGTATTCCTCCTTGGAATCCGGATATTTCGCTGCAGCTCATTAATCCTAAGTCATCACCATCACAATATTCTTCTTGACCATTAGCTACACCATCTCCACAATATGGACCTATTATCGGATCAAAATCGCAATCATCATAATTCAATAAGCATTGTCCTAATGTTCCTTGAGGATTACATGACAATGTTCCGCCAGTATACATTGTTGGATCGCGAACTGTGCATAGATTGCTTCCTCCCAAGTCTGTGCCATCACATTGTTCACCCGGATCTATTTGCCCATTGTCACAATCAGGATCTGGATCTATTCCACATTCATCTAATAATATAGTACATTCTTCGCTACATGATAAATCCCCTGAATCGAAACTGTCAAAGTCTGAACATAATACTTCTGCTGGAACTATTGGGTCGCATTGCTCGCCAGTTTGCAGTATGTTATCTCCGCATTCTCCTGCTCCTACTAATCCATCATCACATAAGCTTGTGTCGAATTGACATCCATTACATTGAAGCGTTCCGCCAGTAAATGCAGGGTTAATATCCTGACATGTCTCGATATCTCCCCAATCTCTATGATCCGGATCAGTTCCATCACATTGCTCGTTTGGCCGATTGTTTGTAACATTATCTCCACAATAACCATGTCCTATGTCGCATCTTGACTTATCATATGTACATGCTAAATCTGGCTCGAAATAATCCGCAGGATAACATCCTAGTTCTCCTCCAACAAATGGATATATCAGATTGCATGTCGCTCCACCAAGATCTGTACCATCACATTTTTCAAAACCATTTATTGCACCGTCTCCACATACTCCGTCTGTTCCGTTTCCGCCACTACCAGAACACGCGTCTTCATCTATCGTACATTCCTCTGCGTGGCCTCTAGGGAAGCATACTAATGGTCCTGATAATCCGGGCCTTATATCTGAGCAATCGTTTAAGTCGCCGAAATCACTGATATCACACATTTCGCCAGGCTGTACAATTCCGTCACCACAATATTGTTCGCCCACTCTACAATCACTAGTATCATAAAAACATGTTGAATAATCGCAACTTATTTCTCCCTCTGTATAACTATCAAAGTCTGAACATCCTACTGTAAATGGTCTGTCTGTTTCACATTGTTCTCCTGATTCTAGAATTTCATTCCCACACGAATTCAATGAAGATATATCTGTACATAATGTTGTATCAAACTTGCATTGATTTTCAGTAAATGGAGAGTAACATGACAATGTTCCTCCTGTAAATCCGAAATCAGTACACGACGTTATTCCGCCCCATGAATTATTATCACATTGTTCAAGCCATCCATTATTTATTAGATTATCTCCACAATATCCTAATCCTTGATCGCAATTTGATTCATCAAATGTACATTCTAGATCATGACCTTCAGGGTAACATGCAAGAGTTCCGCCAATATTACGTCCGATATCAGAGCATTGCATATTACCTAAATCATCATCATCACATTGTTCTTGACCAGTCCTCACTCCGTCACCGCAGACTGGGACAGGTGAGCATGTGAATTCTACCCAATCACAATTCTCTCCACAAACAAGTGTTCCGCCAGTATATGCGCCATCGTCTAAATCATCGCAATTCATTGTGTCGCCTGGGCGCTCGCAAGTTTCTCCAGACTGTATAATTCCATCATCACAAAATGCATTGATATCAGGTTGCCCGAAACATTCTCCTAAATCAAGTAAGCAAGAATCAAGACATGTTAAGTTTCCATCTGTAAAATTATCAAAGTCTGAACATGAAAGCAAAGGCATCATCCTATTATCAAATAAATATGGTTCACATTGCTCGTTAGGATCTAACAATGTAATGAATGAACCTTGAAATCCGTCACATCTAGGCGTAGGGTTTGTTATAGTATTGTAACACCCGCTAGTATTGAACATACATCTTTGACCAAACGGCATCGTGTATGGATTGCATGAAAGTGATCCGCCACCAGTGAAGTTGAAATCTTGACAGTTTTCTATCTGACCCCAATCACCATCATCGAATGTTCCGTCGCATTGCTCAAAATAATAATTATTAGTTGTATTGTCTCCACAATAACCGCGATTCCCCATTTGACAATTATCCGTATTGAATGTACATGAGTCTGAACTTCCATCATATGGATTACAAGATAATATTCCTCCATTGAATCCGAACGCGCCACATGAAAAATCTCTCAAATCTTCACCATCACATTCTTCTATTTGATGTCCTTGAACTGCAGGTTCAGCAACATTATTACCGCAAGTGACTGTCGTAACGGGAATTGGAAGACTTGCATATCCATAATTGCCTTCGCCACCAGCATTGTCTGAAACTCTTACACATAAGAATGTGTCTTGAGTCAATAATAATGGAAGACTTGAATATGATGATGTTTCAGGATATGTGGCATTATCACATGAGGTTGCAGAAAAATCCATCTCCTCATAATCAAAATTATCAGAACATCCCGTACCATCTGGATTATCTTCACAACTTATAGTGACATTTTTTTGATATATGTCTCCTACATATGTTATGTTTGCTGTTGGTGCTGTAGTATCACAAGTTGGATAAGTACTTCCGTGAGCAGTTATTGATTCCTCATCAGTTGGCGATTGTAATCCGGCATTATCTATCGAATTCGCTTTTATAGTATATGATTCTCCTTCTATTAAATCGCCATCATATGTCACATCTGGATTTTCTGGGTCTGTTGTTATCCAATCCTGAATAATTTCATCACCATACCAAACACTCCAATTCAAAAGAGCAACTCCTGTTCCCTCATCAGTCGCATTCATTCTGAAATCGATATGTTCAAGACTGCATGTATCAGGATACATCTCTAATTCCATTGTTGGAGGTTCATTGTCTGCTGTGACATTGAAGTATGCAGTTGCAGAATCAGGATAAACTATACATAGAACTTCCATGTTGTTTAATCCTAATTCTAGATCGACATCATATGTATAATTTCTTGGAGTATTCTGTACCATATCATGCCAATCAGGTTCTCCATTCAATTTTAGGCTGCAACTTACTACATTAATATTCGTTCTTATTTCATAAGGTATGCTTAAGTCTCCGACAAAACTTGGAGTGATTTGAGTTATAGTTAATGTTGAATTTAATTGGAATAATACAAACAAGAATTTTTCATCAGTCCATTTTGCACGATCATTACACGTTATGTTATACATGAAATTATGTGAATCGTCTCCTTCAATACCAAAGTATGTCACGTTTATCTCATGATTTAATCTATAGCTAGTATAATCTAAAGGATCTTCATCTGGGAAATATTCATCTCTCCATCCCCAATTTGCATTTTGATGCGATTCATTACCGCCTTTTATATGACACACTGTCGGTTCATTTGTCGAAACGTTTATTGTTGTTAGTTTCCAATTTGTATCTATTATAGGATTAGGATTTGCGCGTGGTGTACCCA